>Ga0164292_10000036_pt1 | contig 84012 bp, 46 predicted proteins | sample GEODES117metaG_FD_111486 | JGI IMG/M metagenome (GOLD analysis project Ga0164292, IMG submission 111486) | Eutrophic lake water microbial communities from Lake Mendota, Wisconsin, USA - GEODES117 metaG | ecosystem: Environmental > Aquatic > Freshwater > Lake | place: USA: Lake Mendota... | reverse complement strand
TTACAGTTTTGCCAGAGAATGTATGAAACACCTACATCCAGAGCATACAAAGGTATTGCATCCATGTTAGATAGATTAGGTAGATATATGGAAACTACACCTATCACACACGGGCGGGATGGTAATATTACAGCTTTAGTAAATGCTGCTAAGAACTATGAGGCAATTAGAGCATCATTTAAAGGTGCATACAAAGATCTACAAGAGGAACAATCTAGTAGAGTAAGAGGTGGTATTGGAATGGCATATGATCAGTAATGGAGATATTTGAAAACATACCAACCTATGACAATGGAACTTGGACTGTTACAGACTTTTCTTCAAGAGAAGACTTTGCTACATTTATAAGAGACATTTTTAAAGAACCTGGTAAATATAATTTTGATGAAACTAGCTTATTATTTAATTCTGAATCAAGAACCTTTAGAGGAAATGGATATTACTGCGACTCTCCATTTAAGTCCAAAGACTTCATCAATTACTGGGATGAACAAAAGCTTAGATGTAGAAGAGGAGTTATTTACAAGTCAGGAGAAAACACTTGGTATCTTACAAGAGATTACTATATGTGGCTCAATTTCTTACCAATATTTGATAAGGAACAACAAATCTTTGACTTTGCTAAAATCAGGGATGCCCAATATCACATGGCCCTCTATGAACTATTGGCAGAGCTCAACTATAAGCATGTAGCTATTCTTAAAAAAAGACAGATAGCTTCTTCTTATTTTCACATGGCTAAGCTATTAAACCAGATTTGGTTTGAAGCTGGGGTTACTCTGAAAATAGGAGCAAGTCTTAAAGATTATATAAATGAGAAAGGTTCTTGGAAGTTCTTAGATGAATATGCTGCTTTCTTAAATGAGCATACTGCATGGTATAGGCCAATGACTCCACATAAAGTAATGATGTGGCAACAGAAGATTGAAGTAAGAAAAGGAGATAGAAAAAATGAAGTTGGTCTTAAAGGTACAATGCAAGGCATGTCATTTGAGAAAGATCCAACAAATGGTGTAGGGGGTCCAGTTAAATACTTCTTTCATGAAGAAGCTGGGATTGCACCTAAGATGGACCATACATATGAGTACATGAGACCAGCAATGAGATCTGGTTTACTTACTACAGGAGTATTTATAGCTGCAGGATCTGTGGGTGATTTATCACAATGTCTTCCACTTAAGGACATGATCTTAAATCCTACATCTAAAGATATCTATGCAGTGGAAACAGATCTAATAGATGAGAAAGGAACAACAGGTCTCTCAGGTTTGTTTATTCCTGAGCAATGGTCTATGCCTCCACACATAGATGATTATGGTAATTCACTTGTAGAAGATGCATTAGAAGCATTGGACAAACAGTTTAAACAGTGGAAGGAAGAACTTGCCCCAGAAGATTATCAGTTAAGAATCTCTCAGCATCCTAGAAATATTAGAGAGGCATTTGCCCATAGAACAGTATCTGTATTCCCACCACATCTTCTTGCTGCACAGGAAAGAAGAATAGAAGAAAAAGAATATGCTTATGAGTTCTTAGATATTTCTGCAGATGCAGAAGGAAAAGCTATAGTTACAAAAAGTAACAAAAGGCCTATCATGGAATTCCCAGTTAATAAGAAGACAGAAGATAAAACTGGATGTCTAGTTGTTTGGGAAAGACCTATTGCAGATCCACAATTTGGACAGTATTATGCATCTATTGACCCTGTTGGTGAAGGAAAGACAACTACCTCAGAATCACTATGTTCCATATATATAATGAAAGCTCCAGTACAAGTAGCAAGACATACAGGTACTGAGATAGAGACATATATAGAACAAGATAAAATAGTAGCAGCTTGGTGTGGTAGATATGATGATATTAATCAAACACATAAACAATTAGAACTTATAATAGAGTGGTATAATGCTTGGGCACTAGTAGAAAATAATATCTCATTGTTTATACAGTACATGATCCAAAGAAGAAAGCAAAGGTATTTAGTTCCAAAAAGTCAGATTATGTTTCTAAAAGACTTAGGTTCTAACAACAATGTGTTTCAAGAATATGGATGGAAAAATACCGGTACATTATTTAAAGCACACTTACTAAGCTATGCTATAGAATATACTAAAGAAGAATTAGATCAAGAAGTAAAACCAGATGGTACTGTAGTAAAAACAGTTTATGGTATAGAAAGAATTCCTGATCCAATGTTAATCAAAGAGATGAGAGAATACTCAGAAGGTGTAAACGTGGATAGACTGGTTTCTTTTGCAGCATTGGTTGGGTTCATGAAAATACAACAATCTAACAGAGGTTATTTAAGAAGAGCAATAATGGATGATGCTGCTAAAAACTTGCAAAAGTCAGAAAATTTGTTTAAATTAAATAAGAGTCCGTTTAAACATATGGGGAATAAAATGATGAACAGTAGTGGAGGGTTTAAAAGATCTGCATTTAAAAATATTAAATAATAGGTTATGCAAGTATATAACGCATTACAACTTAAGAAAGGAGCTAAAACAGAACAGAATAGATTAGGTAGTATTACCCAACCATTACAGTTTTTACCTAAAAAAGATAAAACTGAAGAATGGGCTGCCTGGAACTTAGACTGGTTAGAATGGCAAGGATTAAAACAAATAAGAAGAAATGCTAGACGGTTACTAAAAAACTATAAACTTGCAAAAGGGGTAATTGATAGATCTGACTATATTTTTGAAGAGGATAATGAGTATAAAGATATTATAGAGGTATTAACCAAAGAAGATGTATCAGCCCTTGAACTAAAGTTTTATCCTATTATACCCAATGTTGTTAATGTACTAGTAGCTGAATTTGCTAAAAGATCTACTAGACTTACCTATAGAGCCATTGATGATTTCTCTTACAATGAGATGCTTGAGCAAAAAAGAGGAATGGTTGAGCAAACTTTAATGGCAGATGCTGCAACTAAAATGTTAGCAGCTATGCTTGAACAAGGTTTAGATCCAAATTCAGAAGAAGCCACAAAACAACTACAGCCTGAAAATTTAAAAACTTTACCAGAGATTGAACAGTTTTTCAAAAAAGATTACCGTTCAATGGTAGAGCAGTGGGCAGAACATCAGCATAAAGTAGATGTAGAAAGATTTAGAATGGATGAACTTGAGGAAAGAGCATTTAGAGATATGCTTATTACTGATAGAGAGTTCTGGCATTTTCACATGATGGAAGATGACTATGATGTAGAATTATGGAATCCACTTTTAACATTCTATCACAAGTCTCCAGATGTTAGATATACCTCACAAGGAAACTGGGTAGGTAAAACAGATATGTACACTGTGTCAGATGTAATTGATAAATTTGGACACTTACTTACTACAGAACAACATGAGGCTCTAGAGTCTGTATATCCAATTAGATCTGCTGGATATAATATTGGGGGTCTACAAAATGATGGTTCATTCTATGATGGTACAAAAACACATGAATGGAATACTAATATGCCATCTCTTGCATATAGACAATACACATCTTTCATGTCTGGTAATGTATTAGATGGAGCAGATGTTGTTACTCAGATACTTTCTCAGGGTGAAGATTACTATGATCAAGGTACGGCATACTTACTTAGAGTAACTCAAGCATACTGGAAGTCACAAAGAAAAGTTGGACATCTTGTAAAGATCACAGAAGAAGGTGAAGTAAGTAATGATATAGTTACAGAAGACTATAAGATAACAGATAAACCAATATATGATACTAGACTCTTTAAAAATAAAACAAAAGATAATTTACTTTTTGGAGAGCATATAGATTGGATCTGGATTAATGAGGTATGGGGTGGAGTAAAAATAGGACCAAATGTACCTTCATTCTGGGGTATGAATAACCCAGGTGGATTCTCACCTATCTATATTGGTGTAAATAGAAACCACATTGGCCCACTTAAGTTTCAGTTTAAAGGAGATTCTAATTTATATGGATGTAAACTTCCTGTAGAAGGATCTGTATTCTCAGATAGAAATACTAAGTCTACTGCACTTATTGACTTAATGAAGCCATACCAGATTGGATATAACATTGTAAACAATCAGATTGCAGATATATTAATTGATGAGCTTGGTACAGTAATCATGCTTGATCAAAACTCTTTACCAAGACATTCATTAGGTGAAGATTGGGGTAAAGGTAATTATGCTAAAGCTTATGTAGCAATGAAGAATTTCCAGATTCTTCCTTTAGATACATCTATCACAAATACAGAGAATGCATTAAACTTCCAACACTTCCAAAAACTAGATCTAGAACAAACAAATAGATTAATGTCTAGGATAAATTTAGCTAACTACTTTAAACAACAAGCATATGAAGTAATTGGAGTTAACCCTCAAAGAATGGGGCAACAATTATCTCAATCAACTGCTACCGGAGTAGAACAGGCAATGCAAGCATCTTATGCTCAAACAGAAATATTCTTTATTCAGCATTGTGATTATCTAATGCCTAGGGTGCATCAGATGAGAACTGACTTAGCTCAATACTATCATTCTACTAAACCATCTGCTAGATTAACTTATATTACTTCTGCAGATGAGAAAGTAAACTTTGAAATTAACGGTACTGATCTTTTACTTAGAGATCTTAATATTGCTATTAGTACTAATGCAAATCATAGAGCTATTCTTGAGCAGTTAAAGCAAATGGCAATTCAAAATAATACTACAGGCGCATCTATTTTTGATCTAGGTAAAGTTGTTCAGTCAGACTCTATTGCTGCTCTTAATGTTGTTCTTAAGGATTCTGAACAAAAACAACAACAGCAGAAACAACAAGAAATGCAACAGCAACAGCAAATGCAACAAGAACAACTTCAAAAACAACAAGAGATTGAGCAAATGAAGATTGATTCTGTTGCTGCTGAAAATGAGAAAAACAGACAAAGAGATATCTTGGTTGCTGAAATTAGAGCTGCAGGTTATGGAGCTACGGCAGATGTTGATCAAAATCAAATGTCTGACTATAGAGATGCAATGAAAGATATTAGAGAGACTGAACAGTATCAAGAACAAACTGGACTTCAAAGAGAAAAAGAAGTAAATAGAATGACTATTGAGAACCAGAAGAACCAGATAGAAAGAGAAAGACTTCAGACAGAAAGGGAAATTGCAGAGAAACAACTACAAATTGCACAGGAAAACAAAAACAAATATGATGGCAATCCAAAGAAAGAAAAATAACTTAGCTATATATTACAGTATTTTTTTCTAGAAGATTAAATTTTTGAAGTTTATTCTGTATATTAAAGTATAACATAAAACCAACAAGATGAGTGAAAACATTGAAAATCCTGATAATCAGGTAGAAGATTCTACAGCGGTAGGACAAGTGGATGTAAATATTGATGAAATCTTTGGAATGCCTGGGGCAGAAAGTGTAATGCTCCCAGCAGAAGAAGAGAAACCAAAATCTATGTTTTCTAAGGAAAGTGTAGATACATCGTTCTTTGACAAAAAAACTGACTCTGAAAAAAAAGATGAGGAAGATGTTAAGCCAGAAGAGATTGAAAGTACAATCAATGAGCTTAATGAACTTATCACACAGGAAGAAGATGCAGGTAATAAAGGAAGACCAAAAGTAGATAAATCAGGTTTGTATGATCTAGCTATTAAGATGATAGATGAAGGAACACTTATTCCTTTTGAAGATGATAAACCATTAGAAGAATACACAACAAAAGATTTCCGTGAACTATTTGAAGCAAATTTTCAAGAAAGAGAAGAACAAGTTAGAAGAGATACACCAAGAGAATTCTTTGAGGCATTGCCAGAAGAACTTCAAGTTGCAGCTAAATATGTTGCTGATGGTGGTACTGATCTTAAAGGACTGTTTAGAACTCTTGCTCATGTAGAAGAGATGAGACAACTTGATCCATCAGATGAATATGATCAAGCAGAAATTGCAAGACAGTATTTACATGCTACTCAATTTGGTACTCCTGAAGAGATTGAAGAAGAAATCCAAGACTGGAAAGATTTAAACAGACTTGAGCAAAAAGCAAATCAATTTAAACCTAAGCTTGATGCAATGCAAGCTGAAATTGTACAGCAACAACTTGAAGAACAAGAAGAAAGAAAACAATTACAAGCTGAGCAAGCCAAAGCATACCAGGAAAATGTATACAATACATTATCTGCAGGAGCTATTGGAGGAATTAAATTAGATAAAAAAATACAAAGCTTGTTGTTCTCCGGATTAGTTCAACCTAATTATCCATCTATTTCTGGTAAACCTACAAACTTACTTGGACACTTATTAGAGAAGTACCAGTTTGTAGAGCCAAGACATGACCTAATTGCTGAAGCACTTTGGTTATTGGCAGATCCAAATGGATATAAAAACAGAGTTAAAGAACAAGGTAGCAAGCAAGCAACTGAAAAAGTAGTTAAGCAATTAAAAACTGAACAGTCTAGAAGGTTAACATCATCTACAAATTCACAATATGATGAACAACCAAGAAGACCATCTGCTCCTTCACAACCTAAAAAATTAACAAAAAATAATCTATTTAAAAGATTTTAATTAAGTAACAAATAAAACAAATATAAAAAATGGCAACTCCAATTTTAAACAATGGTATATTCCTTCGGGATACCGCTTACAATGCAAGTTCCCATGTGGATTCTTACCACTTGGTAAACATGCTAAAAGATGCTGAACCTATGGATTTAGGTCCAGTTGACCTTTGGGCTATGTCTCAAAAGGTAGAAATGCCTCTTTACCAAATGTCAAGTTTTGGTGGGAAAAATGTAATTATGGTAGATAATGCTCGTGGAGAGTATAAGTGGCAGACTCCTGTCTCTACAGATCTTCCATACATTCTTGAGGATATTGAACCACTTAATACTTTCAAAGGTATTGATGGAACAACCTTTAGAATTAAATTAAGCCGCAGAGAGTTTGGACATGGTGATATCATCACTTATGACAAATATAATGGGGTTGAGATGTACATTACAGATGAAGATATTCTTCCATTAGGTGATGGTTATGTTTACACAGTTCAACTTGTGAACAATGACAACACTAAATTCTTGGATAACTCATACTTAAACAATGGAACTAGATTCTTTAGAAAAGGTTCTGCAAGAGGTGAGTATGGTGAAAGATTCTCTGACATCACTACAAGAACTGGTTTCCGTGAGTACTACAACTTTGTTGGTGGTGCTGAAGCTCACGTACATTATTCAGTTTCTTCAAGAGCAGATTTAATGATCAAAGGTGGTATGAATGCAGATGGTACAGTTCCTGTAACTGAGATCTGGAGAAACTTTGGTGCTACTAATGATCCTTCTATCACATCTTTAGAAGATATGGTAAAAGTTTTAGGTAAGGATAAAGTTAAAAAAGCATTTGATAATGGAGATCTTTCTAGAACTTTCTTAACTCAAATGGAAGCTGCTCACTTAACTAAAATTGCAAGTGACATTGAGACTTACTTAATGTGGGGACAAGGTGGTAGAGTTAAGCAAGATGGACCAGATGACATCAGACTTTCTACTGGACTTTGGCAACAGTTGAACAATGCGTTCAAAAGAGTATACAACAAAAATAACTTTACTCTTGACTTATTCCGTGGAGAAATCTATAACTTCTTCAATGGTAAGGTTGAGTTCCAAGGACCAGATCCAAAAAGATCATTGGTTGTACAAACTGGTATGGGTGGAATGAGAATGGTTAATGAGGCCATTAGACAAGAAGCTATTGCATCAGGTTTATTAATTCAGGCTGCTGATATTGGTGCTATCACTGGTAAAGGTATGGACTTGAACTTTGGATTTGCTTATACTTCATATGTAATTCCATTCTTGGCAAATGTTAAGTTTGTTCTTAACCCAGCATTTGACAATGTTCATACAAATGATATTGAGAACCCAATCATTGATGGTTTCCCATTATCTTCTTACTCATTCATTATCTTTGATATCACTGATAACACTAATGATAATATCTTCTTATTGAAACTTTCTTGGGACAACCAATTGAAGTGGTGGTATCAAAATGGTACTATGGACTACATGGGTAGAACTCAAGGGTTCCAGTCTTCTGGACAATTCAATGGTTACCGTGTAATGATGTCTCAAACAATGCCAGCTATTTGGGTTAAAGATCCAACTAAAGTCTTGAAAATTGTTATGAGAAACCCAGTTACTGGTGGCTCTCTATAATAGATCAAAGTATAAGAGGGAGTGTAAAAGCTCCCTCTTTTTACTTATTTTTTAAAATTTAAAACCAACAAAAAAATGGAAAATTCAGAATTTACAATGGTGGAAATTAACAAAGCTGCCACCGCAAGAAAAACAGCTATTGCTATTAGACCGTTCTTTGATAAAAATGCTTCTAACATGGGGCTTGAAACTTATGACCAAGTATTGTTTGATGGAGTTAAACACCATGAACAATTAGCTTGTTTGGAAGTTAATGGGGTAATTAGATATATCACAGGTTTAAATGAATTTGCACCTGAGATTAAAATGTTACCTGATGAACAAAAAGCAGCTAAGATTAAAGAAATCAGAACAGCAATTGCTGAACTAGAAAGAGAACTAGCAGCAAATGTTATTGATATTGATGATAAAGATTTTTGGAATAAAGTAAAATTACTTACTCCAAATAACAAAGACTTCTGGAATAAGATAGATATTAAATGTGGTAATGAGCCAGTTTATCTTGATCCAAAAGATCCTTTTGATAGAGTTAGACTTTATGCTATTGAGGCTGGAGGTTTTTCTATTGTAGCAAAAAGCTATGAAGATGCAAGATCAAAATCTAAACCACCAAAGTTTTATTTAGATAAAGAAGAAGAAACTGTAATGGTTAGAACTGAGTACAAGAAAATGCGTAATAAAGCACTTTCTGAATTACAGAAGTTATATGACAAGAACAGTACAAAACTATTCTATGTTGCTAAAGTAGTAGATATTAATAGCACACAGTATAGAAAATCTACTCCAAATGATGTCATTTATGAAAATATGGACTTATACATAAATGGTGATGGTGGAGAAAGCAACAAAGAAAGAGCATGCAAAACTTTCATTGATGCAGTAAATATGGATATGGAGACACTAAAAATTAAATCAGTTGTTAGAGATTCCGTATTTTTTAAGTATATTATTAATAAAGCAGATGGTCATATTTATCATTCTAAGTCTAACAGCTTACTTGGTAGAAATGTATCAGATGTAATAGAGTATTTAAAGAATCCTTTAAATGAGGATATTCTTAAAGATTTAATTACATCTTGTGAAAGATATTGGAACACATAAAATTAAAATAAAATGAAAAAAATGGGTAAAGCCATGTATGGCAAAACAATGATGAAAACAGGTGGTATGGCAAACTCTAATGCTAAAATTTTAGTTGATAAAACTCCTGGATCTAAAGGAACTACAGTTGGCTTAAATCCTAAAGCTATTGTTACTCCAAAAGCTAAGAATGGCATGTCTATGAAACCAGGCATGATGAAAAGAGGTGGTGCTAAAAAGAAATAGTAATGCCTAAAGATTCTTGCTATCATAGTGTAAAAGCACGGTATGCTGTGTTCCCTTCTGCTAGAGCTTCTCAAGCTATTGCCAAATGCCGTAAAGGTAAAGGTCAAGTAAGAAAGACTGAGAAAGGTGCAGAACTAAAAAGATGGCAAGCTGAGAAATGGCAAGATACTAAATCAGGAAAAGCTTGTGGTGCCGGTGGTAAAAATGAATACTGCCGGCCTACAAAAAGAGTATCTAAGGATACACCTAAAACAAAGTATGAACTAACTCCTTCTAAACTAGCTGCTAAGAAAGCTGAGAAATCAAGAGTAGGAATGGGAAGTAGAGTTAAAAAAGTATAGTTATGGCAATTAAGAAAACAACTAAATCAACACCAGCTAAGAAAAGTTCTTCAGTTGGTATTTCTATTTTTGGAGGTGGTAAAGCAGAACAAAGAAAATGGGAAATTGAATCTGCTATGTCTACATTACAAAGAGCTTCTGAAATTCAGAAGAATGCAAAGCTTATGAATGATGTTAAGAAATTAGCAGCAGAAAAAGCTAAAGAGTTTAATAGTATTGCAGCTGGTAAAAAGTTTTAATCATGGCAAGAGTAACTGCTGGTGGAGAGAAACATAAGATCTATAAAAAGACTACTAAAAAAGGAGAAGGAAAAGTAGGCAATATTATGGTTAATCATCCTACTAAAGACAAAGGAAAGTGGGACACTATTGATCTAACAGAAAAGTCAGGAGCAAAGACTATTAAACAAGGTATAGCAGCAACAAAGAAATGGCATAGAGAAAATCCTTATCCTAAAAAGAAAAAAGATGGCAAAGTCACCCGCATGGCAAAGAAAAGCAGGTAAGAACCCAGAAGGAGGTCTTAATGCTAAAGGAGTGGCTAGTTATAGAGCAGCTAATCCTGGTAGTAAACTTAAGACAGCTGTAACTACTAAACCATCTAAACTAAAACCTGGAAGTGAAGCTGCAGGAAGACGTAAAAGTTTCTGTGCAAGAATGTCAGGAATGAAGAAAAAACTAACAAGCTCAAAGACAGCTAATGATCCTAACTCTAGAATCAATAAGTCTTTAAGAAAGTGGAATTGTTAATTTAATATATGTAATTATGAAAACTTGTAAAATGGGTTGTGGTAAAATGAAATCTGGTGGTGCTGCAACAAAACCAATAAAGAAAATGAAAAGTGGTGGAGCTGCTACATTAAAAGATATCATTAATAAAAATGGTGTTGCTATGAGTGGTACTACTGGTCCTATGATGATGAAGAAAGGTGGTAGTTCATCATTACCTATTTGTAAAGGTGGTAATGTGAGAATGCCCGATGGTAGTTGTGGTGATAGAAAATTTAAATCAGGTGGTGCTATTAAAAAGTTTGCTGCTTTAGCTCCTCCATATGATAAAGCTACTGCTGCAGATAGAATTGCTGGAGCTAAGAAAAATGCACGTAAAAAGAAATAATCATGTGTAGCTGTAGAGGAAAAGGTAAAGTAAAAAAGTAAAGTCATGCCTGATAAAAAAAGTCCAAGAGAAGCAAAACAAAAGTTTTATTCTCCAGATGGTAACTACAAAACAGTAGTTAAAAAAAGATATGGCTCACCTGAAAGTGTTAAAGAAACAAGAACACTTAAAGGAGTATTGAGAGGTGTTAATAAACCATCAATTCAAATTGATGAACCACCAATGGCTAAAGAACCACAAATCTATAAAGCTAAAAAAGGTGGAGCAACAGATAAGAAGTGGATTCAAAAAGCAGTAAACCCTAAACATAAAGGTTACTGTACTCCTATGTCTAAACCTACATGTACACCTAAGAGAAAAGCTCTTGCTAGAACATTTAAAAAAATGGCTAAAAATAAATAATCATGAAAAAAAATAATAAAGTAAATCCACTTACTCACTTTAATAATCTTAAAGCTGCTGCTATTAAGAAAGCTGGTGGAGAAATGTCTAAGTATAAGAAGTCATTACCTAAAAAAGATAATGGTGGTGGTTTATATGGTATACCAACTTTACAAGAAAGAGGTATTAGAAATGTATATCAAGGTCCTTTGAATGAAGAAGATTCAAAATATATGGATAAACAATATCCATTAACAACAAAAGATTCTTGGAATGGTCCATTCTTATCTGAAGATAGTGGATCAAAACAAATGCCAGGAAGAGGTTATTATAATCCTGATCCAAATGCCAAAGGGTATACTAAACTTCAAAAACAACAAGCAGCAAGAGAAAGACTTGAAAATTTGGCAAGATCAAGTGATGAATTTGTTCAAAAAAGAAATAAAGAATATGGAAATTTAACGGGTAAAAATGGAACTGTTAAATATGAGGGAAAAAATATTAATTGGAATGATCAAGATATTGATGTAAATAGTGCACTGAGAAGGTCTGAAAATGCTGCTGTAGATAAGGATACAGGAGCTGGAATGAAGTTATATAAGAGAGGTGGCTCTAATAAAAGAAAAAGAAAATAAAAAATGTTAAATAGTACTATTACCATAAAGATGAAACAAAGGCTGAATAAGCTTGATAGTCAGGATTATGATAACATAACCTGCTGGCAAGTAGTTGAGTCTTTTAATAAGGCTCAAGTAGAATGGGCTAGAAGACAGCTTCATGGTATCAATGTAGTAAAAGAAGGTGATGAGCAATCTACCCGGAGAAAAGATGACTTACAAGTTCTTCTTAATAAAACTACTATAACTAATTTAACAGATAAAGGGGATTATTCTTTTTTAAGTATTCCCGGAAATTATCTACAGTGGAAAAGAGTAGATGTATTTGCTCAAAGAGATTGTTGTAATAAAAGAAGAATGGTAATATATCTTGCAGAAGAAGGTAATGTATCTATACTTCTTAGAGACGCATTAAAAAAACCAAGCTTTGAGTGGGCAGAAACATTTGCTACTTTAATAAATGACAGTATTAATATCTACACTAATGGTGAATTTAACATCCCAGAGGTAGAACTTACATACTATAGACAACCTAGAAAGATACAAATTCAAGGTTGCACAGATCCTTATACAGGAGTTCAATCTACAGTAAATGTAGAATGTGAATTTAAAGATGATATAATAGAATTACTAATTGATGAAGCAGTAAGTATTTTAGCTGGAGATATAGAATCTGGAAACCAGTTCTCTAGAGCACAAGAAACTGCAGAAAGAAACAACTAAAAAATGGAAAAACCTAGAATGTTAAAAAGAGATGCAATGACATCAGCATCTTACTCAAGTGCGCCTTCTGCTGGATCAGCTAATTGTGATACAATGACTGCAGCTTGTGTATCAGAATTAATGAATGCTGCAACTAGTATTCACAAACTACACTTAAAAGTAAAAGGTGCAGGATCATATGCTGCACACAAAGCATTGAATGAATTATATGATGCTCTTCCTGGTCATGCAGATGATCTTGCAGAAGGATATCAAGGTGCTTCAGAAAAACTTCTTGATTACAAAGAATCTGCACCAAGAACTTTAAATACAGTTGAAGAAGGTATTGCTTACCTAAGAGATATGTATCAAATGATAAATACCTTACAAGCTAAAATGCCTTATTCAGAAATTGTAAACTCATTAGATACAGTAAAAGATACTATTAACTCTGGAAAGTATAAATTACTTTTCTTAAAATAATTTTGGAGTTAGAAATATTTTTACTATATTATAATATATATTTATGTTTAACTAAAATTTAAAAAAATGGCTTATTTTAATCATGCGTTTAAGAAAACGTTTTTAGCTACTGGTGATGATATTACCATAACAGCTACAAATCCAGCTGGTGCATCTCTTGGTCCAGCAACAGCAGTTGGTGGATTTTTGAGTACTGCATCTTCTCTTTTACCAACTATTGTTATGAATCAGTTGGCTGCAGCAGCAACTATTTCACAAGGTAATTACTCTAACAATTATGTTGGATTATTTACAAAAAATATGGTTTCTGTATCTACTGGAGATTTAACTACATGTTGTCCACTTTACTTAGTAGGTTCTGCAATCTACTGTGAGGACAAAATTAGTCCGTTCTTAGGTGGATACCAAGAGACTAACAAATCTAAATTAATCAATCCTAGATATGTATCTAGATTTTATGGTGTAGATTCTTGTCCTCCATCTAACAATGTAGTACACGTTGGTTCTACTTATTCTAGTTTAGGTGGTGGTGTAACAACTGGTTCTGTTACTACTCCAGGTGTTGGATATGCACCTAACTCTGCAACAGCTGTAGTTGTTGATACAGTAACTACATCAGGTACTGGTACTGGTCTTACATTGTTTATTACAATTGCTGCTGGTGTACCAACTGTAACAGGAATTGCAAGTCTTGGTAAGGGTTATGAAGTTGGTGATACTGTAACAATTAATTCTCCTTCTGGAACACCTGGTACTCTTGCTGTATACACTATTGTATTTGTTACTCCTGCAATTGATCCAGTTATCCCTGGAACAAATTGTTGTAAAGAGTTTTTATGTGGTGAGACTTATAATCTTCGTTTAGATGTTAAAGGTTCTCCAGCTTTGAGATTCTTAAATCACAATGCATACTATACTGCAACTGCTTATACTGGTTGTTGTCCTGCAGGAACTATTGCTCCAACTCCAGTAGATTCTACTGAAGTAATGATCCTTTGGGCTAATGACTTGTTAAACTCTCCAATTGTATCTCCATTCATTCAGATTGCTATTCAAGATGAGACTGGTGTTATTTGGTATGCTCCAGGAACAGATGCTACTTTCTTAGCTGCTGAAGGTGCTGATACTTGGGATAATTATGTATCTCCAGGACACACAACTAATGCTTGTGCAGGTTTGATCCTTAATGGTGCTTATGTAGATACTAGATTTGGAGATTGTACTTTCCAAATTTCTGACTTCTATGAGAAACAACCAGTTGATTTACATGTAAGTGAAGTAGACTTAAATGGTGATCCATGTGAATTTACAGGTCTTTGTGTAGTTAATGAGTGTTTAGGATCTCAAGCAATGGGTCTTGGTGAGTCAGTTCTTAGAGATATTATTCTTTCTGAGTCTTACAGACAAAATTTCTTCTCTTCTGATTTCAGAATCCGGGAGATCACTCAAGGTAACCAAATTGTAAATGCTATCAACAGACAAGCACTCTACTATAGAGATTACTTGCAACATAGTGTTCCAAGATTTAATAATCCAACTGGTACATTTGACAATGATCAATACCTATTAGAAGTTATCTTTACTGATTCTACTACCGCTACAGCATTTGAAGCTGCAGTAACCACATGGTTAACAAACTGTGATAATGACTGTAACATTGAGACATTTGCTTGTCTTTCAAATTGCTTAGCAATTGCATTCCCAGCTCTTCCAGCTCAGTGTGGAATCTAAGAATTAAAGGTTAATAAATAGATAAAGGGGAGAGAGAGTTTATACTCCTCTCCCTTTATTTTTAAAATAAAGTTATGGCAAATCATGTATTAAGTTTAGAGGTGCCTCAAGTAATGAATGAATGCATTCTTAAGATACTTGACACAAGTGTATATCAGACAGCAGATCCTGCTATTCCAATAGTATGCCCTACACTAAATGTTACAGTACCGGGATTTGGTTATTCTAACCAGATAGAAGGAACTGCAATGACTAATTTTGTTAATACAGGTCACATAACTTTAACTGCATGTGATTTACAATTACAAACTACAGAATGCGGTACTAAGTATTTTAATTTACCAGACGGTATATATATTATAAAATACAGTGTGTCCCCAAATGACACTGTATATGTAGAGTATAATCATATGAGAATGACAGCTGCACTAAATAAGTATTACAAAATTCTTTGTGATATAGATGTTGCAGCATGTGATCCCCCATATAAAATTCAACAAAAACTTGAAGAACTTAGATTAATATTTATGTATCTTCAAGCAGCAAAGTCTAAGGTAGAGTTTTGTCTTGAGCCACAGAAAGGTATGAGCTTATACAATTATGCCCTTAAACTTTTAAATAAAATGTCTTGTACAAATTGTTAAACCAAATAAAAACCAATAGTTATGTCAGTATGTGGAAATTGCAAATCAAAATTATCTTGTGGATGTCAGAAAAGAAAAGCATCTGATGGTCAACAAGTTTGTGCTAATTGTTTAGCAAAATATGAAGCAAAATTAAAAGTTAATAAGCCCAACGATAATTTACAAAAATTTATTAAATAATGTGTGTAGTTGTTCCAGGTTCATTTACGGCAATAGTATCAGCATGTGACCCACTTACTGGGTTATATTCTATTACTGGTCAAATATCAATAATAAATCCTCCTGGACAATTAAATTCTGGAACAGATGGTTATGTAGTTTTTGGAACTACCTGTGGTGGTGGATCTAATTTTGTTGCAACAGGACCATTTCCAGATAATGCAGTAGTTACAATATCATATACACTTAATAATTTAATTTCTAATGGTGCTAATGGATGTATAGTAACTGCAGCATTTTATGATAACACAGATATTAATAATGTAATTCTTTGTACTGAAGCAGAGATAGAATTTAATGCAGCAGAACCTTGCCTTACAAGTTTTAGATACTATGAGTTTACAAATTGCTGTACACTAGAAGTTCTTTCATTTGGTCCCGGTAAAATAGCTTTTGTTAGCATAGCACCGGGAACATATTTATATACAGGTGCTCCATATCAAGGATTAGAAACAAATACTTGTTATACAGTAGCTAATGCTACTACACAAGATCCTACTTATTATGGTAATCTTCCAGATGTACCAGCTAATAGTACAGCTAATTACACAGAAGCATTAGATTGTAATGATACAACAGTATGTCCAGGATGTGATGTTCCTTGTTATAGATTATACTCATGTGACGGTACTATTCCTCCATTTAATACATACACTGATCTTGAGGACTATATAGGAGAGTTTGTAGAAATAAATTTAATTGGGGAACCATCATTAGGATGTTTTTATGTTCAATTAACAACAGCCGGAACTTGTGCAGATGCTGTAGAAGTAGAGGTAATTGGTCAAGAATGTAATTGTGAATGTACTTGTTATACTATTATAGGGGAGGCTAAAGCTGTATTTTATCTTAATTGTGAAACAGGAGAAATTGAAAGTATACCATTAACTCTTCCGGAATTACAAATATGTTCACAAATATATCCAGTAATTCCAGGACCAACACCAAATATTCCTGTAGTAACTAGCAGTGGACCATGTGAAAATGATTTAACTACTGGAGAATGGAGCTGTCCACCAGAGTGTTTTGTTTTAACAGACTGTGCTGGAATCTTAGATCCAATATATGCTACTAAGCCTTCATTAAGTCCATATGCAATTTTAGGTAAAATTGTAGTACTTGATGGTTATCCTGGTACTTGTTGGGAAGTTGCAGATACTGCAGAATGTGATTGTGCAATAGATGTAACTGTGTTACAATCATATGAAGACTGTCCCACATGTCAAAATGCACCAAAATATAAACTAACTAATTGTGATAATCAAACACTTATAGTTTATACTAGTACAGATTTAAGTGCTTATGTTGGTCAAGTAATTACTAGATTAGATTGTCCTGGATGTTGGTATGTAGAAGAAATAGAAGACATACCATCTGACGTACCTATAACTGTAGATGTAGCATATATAGATTGTATAGAATGTGCAAGGGATTATTACTTGCTTACAGATTGTACAGGATATAAAGATCCAATTATTACTTATACAGATCTTAGTCAATATGTAGGAGATGTAATTAAAATACTCTATTGTCCTGAAACTTGTTGGTCAGTAGCTACAACACCATTGGCTACAAATGCTGGTATAGTAATTCCAGAAGTAGAATATAATGACTGTGAAGAATGTTTACTTACATTCCCTTGTATTTGTACAACAGTTAGAAATGATAGCACTACAACTAAAGAATATCAATACTATGATTGTGAACTTGGATTGCAAATATTTACACTTGTAGCTGGTGAAACTTCTGAAAGATTCTGCATACGCGCATGGGCACAATATTATCCTGAAACAGACTATATAGAAACCTTTGGTAATTGTACGGAAACATCAACTGATGTTTGGGAATGTCCAGCAATTGTTTATCCAAGAAGAAGTGTACAACCAGGATATAATACACCAGCATGTACTACAGCAAAATATGAAAAAATATCTTGTAAGTCTGCAGAAGTATATTACAAACAAGTACTCTATTTAAGATATGGTATATCAGATTGTTGTCCAGAAGATACTGACAAATGGTTAATCAAAAAGGAACTTATAGATTTGGATGCACTTAGAGATCCAGACTATGAATGTACTGTGGTAAATCCTTGTTGTCCAAATACACCATCATGCGGACAATCATCTTGTGGGTGTACTGCAACTATTCCTTGTAATTCTCAATAATAATTAGTATATTATAGATATGAAACCTATAAATTTAGATAACAGTCCATGTAGCCCAATCTCAAGTAACTGTGTGATTTGGCAAGGTCCAGATATTCCATGTATTAAACTTTGTACGGGAGATACAGTATCTAATGTAGTTTACAAGCTTGGTATGGAGCTTTGTAACATCATGGATCTTTTGGATGTTAATGGTTATGACTTATCTTGTTTTGATTTAGCAAGTTGTAAGCCTCAAAATATTCAAGAGTTAATTCAGTTTTTAATTGGAAGAATTTGTGATCTTGAAGCAGTAAATGCAGCAGAAGCTGCAACACCAGGATCTGTACCTAAATCAACAGGTGCAGATACTCTTGTTTCTATTGCTCCATGTTTTGTTATTGGTACAACAACTGTAATGACTATTGCTGAATATGCTCAAGCAATGGGTGCTAAAATTTGTTCTATTGTTGATCAGATAACTCTTATTAATACTCAACTAGATAATTTAAATATTAGAGTTACAGCATTAGAAAGTGCTCCTCCTCCATCATTTACTACTCCATCAATTTCAGTAGACTGTACATTATCTAATCCAACAGTAATTGCAGGAAATACATATACAATTGATATTGTTCTTAATGCATTAGTAAATGATAATACTTATGGTTATTGTGCATTATTGACATCAACAGGATTACCTTCAGCAATTGCAAGTTCTGTATTAAGTCAGTGTATTGCAAATACATCAGTAACACTAACAAATCCTCCAGTTCCATTTGCAACTGAATACTTAGGTAGTTGGGTAAACACACCAACAACAGTAGCAGATGCAATTACTAATTTATGGATTACTGTTTGTGATATTTATAACTATTTAACATCATTAACCTTTACCGGAGATACAACATCAACAATACAATTAACTGTATCTAGTGGACCTGCACATACTTTTTCTGCAAAACTATTAGATACAGGTTGGGTAGATCTTGATGGATTTGGATATTACTCAGGAACTACTGGATCAACTCTTGTACCACAAGCAAGAAGAATTGGTAATGTTGTACACTTTAGAGGACTTCTAGTTATTCCAATTGATGATGGAACTGGTTCTGTTTTAGGATGGAACTATGGTTTTGCACCTGCTGTAGATACTTACTATCTTTCTACTACTGTTACACCAGCTTCTGTTGGAGCAGGATCAGTAGTTACATCAGCTGCTGGTTCAGTTACATTTAATCAAGGTAACTCAGTTATACCAGCTTCTATTATGGGTGCAGGTGAGGTATTTGATAATACATATTCAACTAATTTTTTAATTGGAGCAAGACCAATACAAGTTGATGCTTCTCCAGTAACAAGTAGTATTTTATCTGGATTGTTTAATATTTCAATTACTGCAAATAAAATACTAACCCTTTCTCTTCCTAAAAATGCTGAACAAAATGCCTTTTCGGGATCAGGTGGTCTTAACACTTCACATTTAAATTATATTGTATCACATGTTAGATTGGGAGACTATGTTCCATCATTTAATAATGCTAATACTAATGTGAATAGTAATGCTGCAGCTGGAACTATTGCACTAGATATGGAATATAATGCAGCACTAACGTATCCTTTTGCTTGCAATGCAAATGATGAGCAACAAGTTGCTGGATTTAGAATTCAACTTGATGGCTTAGTTGCATATATAGATCCTTGTACTACTGATATACCAACACCAATTGTTTGTCCTTAATAAATTAAACTATGGCTCATAATACTTGTACTTCTTGTGGATGTAAAAAATGCGGATGTTCAGATACTGCTCTAGTATCTCCTGCACCATGTCCAACTCCAGCAGGATGCCCAACACCTTTAACATGTTCTGAAGTTTTTGATGCAGAATGTGTAGTATACACAGGAGATCCAATTCTTTGTGGTTTAGAGGTTGTTGTACCTACTAATACAAATATGGCAGAAGCACTACAGTTAATTGTTGCTTACTTCTGTTAAAATATAAAGTTGCAGTTTGTTGGTTTCTGTAACAACGGGTAGAACCCCTGCACTAGCGGGGGTTTTGCTTTTATTCCTATATTTGTTAAAGTCATTATTTTTTAGTATATTAAATAGTATAGTATGAAGGAATTTAAAAAGCCAGATCTTACTGCTCCCAGGTATAGACCTGACGTGCACACAACAATGAACAAAGAGTTCTTTGAAAGTTTTAAAAAGAAACATCCTAAGTATAAAAACATGGATGATAAAGATTTGAGAAAGATCATTAAAAGATTTAATCAAATTTTATATCAGACAGTTATTGATACAAGAGATGGAGTATTGTTACCAGAGCAGGTGGGATGGTTATTTATTGGAACATGTCAAACAAGTAAGAAAGATAATATTGATTTTGCTAAGTCTAATAAGTATGGTGTTGCGGTAACAAATAAAAACTGGGAAACAGATGGTAAACTTGCTAAAATATTTTTTTCAAACTATGCTCCTAAACACAAAATGAAGAATAGAGAATTTTGGGGATTTACTGCATGCAGAGAATTTAAAAGAGCAGTAGCAAAAGCATATACAGAAAACTGGAATATTTATTTGCAGGTTTTACCCACAGCTAAAATAGATAAGCTATATACTGGAAAACTTTATGCAGATTATCTTATTAGTGCTGATAAGAAAAAATTAGAAAACTATAATGAATTTGAACTATGACAACTATTGGAGAAGCAATATCAAGAGTTAGAAATACTCTAAAAGCAGTTAAGGAAGATCCGTTCTTAACTGATAGGGTAATTTATAGCTCATTGCTAAAGTATGGTCAAACTCTTATGAAGAGAGAAGACAACCAGTTTAGGTTAATGAAGATTAGTTCAATCTTTCAAGTTCTTCCCTATGTAGAGCTTATTGATGTAGATAAGGTAGAGGCTGGTTGTTTTGGAGTTTATTCAGGATGTTACTTTAAAAGATCAAAAGAAAAGCTTCCAACTATTCTCAATGGTGCAATGGGACCTATTATACGTACAGTGTCTTCAATAGATGGTAGTATAGAAATGTTTAGAACAGATCCAGGTACTTGGGTTTCTATGACTAAAACAACAACATTTAAATATAACACTAGAAAGTATTTCTGGTATTTAAATGGTTACTTATATGCACCTAATATTGATTGGGAAGCAATTAAAGTAGAGGCAGTATTTGACGGAGTTACTGATCCTTGCAATGATAAAGAACAATGTGAAATAGCTCAAGATAAACAACTGAATATTCCAGAATATTTATTTTCTGAAGTAGAGCAATTTGTAATTAAAGAATTAACCATGACTATGCAAGTACCTTCAGATGGTGCTGATGATGGTCAAAACACTCTTAGATAATGGATTTTAATTATACTCTTAGATACAGAACATTTGACCAATTGTTAGAAGATGTAACAGTTGACTTAAATACTTTTGCTTTAGAAAATTTAATAGAGCCACAACAGCTTATTAAACTTACCAAAAAAATAAACTATGATTTAGGTTTAAGAATCAATCAGCAAAAAGAAATCATACTAGATGTATGTCACAATAAAGTTAAACTGCCTGATGATTTTTACACATTTAATTTTGCATTTATTTGTGGTAACTATGTAGAGCGTCTAGGGTATGATGCAGCTTCAGGTGGAACAACAATAGTAGAAGTACCTTATCAAGAAGTACCATCTACTATAGATGTATGTGCTCCACCAACAGTGAACTGTAGAACATGTAACTCTCATCCATGTAATCAAACTGCAGCATGTGACCTTAATCATCCTATAGTAGACCCAATACCTACAGCTTATGATCCATTAAATCCTTATGGTAATACTTGTATTGCTCCAAGAGTATTTATGAACTGTAAAGGGGAGAAATGGGAACTAGTTCAAGTAATGAACAATACAGGAACAACAAGAGTGTATACTGATTTAATTCCATTAAGAATGAAGGCAAGTCAAGAAATAGAATGTGACTGCCCAAATCTTTATTACAACACAAACAATCAAGGTTGGATTAAAGGAGGATTTTTATTTACAACATTTGAAACAGGAAAAGTTTATTTAAACTATCAAGGTCAAATGGAAGATGACCAAGGGAATTTAATGGTTCCAGATCATGATCTTTTAAATGAATATTATGAGTATGCACTAAAGTCAAGGATCTTTGAAAACTTATATTTAAATGGTGAAGATGTTGCACAAAGAATGCAATTGATAGAACAAAGACTTAAGACTGCAAGAAATCAAGCACTCAGTTTAGTTAACACACCAAACTTTAAAGAGATGGAAAAAATGTGGTGGACAAACAGAAAAGCTATGTATGGTAAGTATTATACAATGTTCCAAAGTTATTCACCTAACAATCCTTATTATAGAAACGCAAGAAGCATTCAAGTTGTATAATTATGGCAAAGAAACAAGGTTTACAAGAAACTGGTAAGGTCACCACAAGCTCTTTTATTAAAGGTTTAAATAAAGACTCTGACCCTTCATTTGTGTCAGAGGGTATGTGGACGCATGCAGTAAATGCTGTAAACAATACAATTGAAGGTGACATAGGAACATTATCAAATGAGACATCAAATTTCTTGTGCTCAGCAACAGGAACATCAATGCCTCTTACTGTAACTAAAAAATATATCATCGGTGCTATTTATTTATATTCTGACAAGTGGGTTGTTTTTACTGCAGGACATGATAATACAGGTAAAAGAATTACATCAGAAATAGGATTATTAGAAGAAGATGTATGTAAATATAGAGAGATAGTTCAGGACCCTTGTTTAAACTTTGACAAAAGATATCTTATATCTGGATCATCAAGAGAAAAAGAAGATTGTTCTTGGCAAGTATACTGGGCTGATGGATTTAATCCTGATAGATTTTTAAATATTGGTGACCCTAGAACTTGGCCAACTCCAGATTACTCATGGCTAGGTGGCACATCAGCAACAATGAATTATTATTCTAATGGAGTTGATACAACTTTCTTATGGCCAGGAGTTCATTGGGAAGAAAAATGTACACCAGCAACACCATGTGAATTTTGTAATAATATTAATAGATTAGATTGTCCAAAAACAAGATTAGCTAGATTGATGGAAACACCATGTCTTAACTTAACATTGGGACAATCTGGTGGAACATTATCTAATGGAACTTACTTTGCACTAATAGCATATACAATAAAAGGTCAAAGAGTTACAGATTTCTTTTCACAAAGTAATAATCAATTTATTTATAATGTTAGAGATATAGAAGGTTCATTAACATTAACTGTAGATGCAGATTCTGAAAACTTTGATGAGTTTGTTTTAGTTCTTGTTGCTACTGTAAATCAACAAACAGTAGGTTATCAAATTGGATTTTACTCAACTAAAACTTCTAGAATAGAATTAGATTTAATTAACCCTAGTCTTGTAAAAATTCCATTAGAGCAATTACCTATTACAACTCCAGTATATGAAACATCTGATCAAATGACAGATGTAAATAATTATCTTTTAAGAGTTGGTCCAAGATCTAGATTTGATTTTAATTATCAACCACTTGCAAATATGATTCAAGCAAGATGGGCTAGTGTTGAATATCCAGCTGATTATTATATAAAGGGTGGCAATAAAACAAATTATCTTAGAGATGAAGTATATACCTTTTACATAAGATGGGTATATGACACTGGAGATAAATCTGCTTCTTATCATATTCCAGGAAGAGCTCCTAGGAACTTTCAAATACCTGGTGGAATAGTAATGAATGAGGCAGATAATTTTTTAGTAACTCATGATCAAAATGCATTAGCAACAGATGACAGTGTATTTGAAGTATATAATACAGCAACACAATTGTTATACCCAGCAACTCTTCCGGGAGCAACACTTGTAAATGGTCAATGGGTATTACCAGATGGAGGTACTTTACTTGCTATTGGAGAAATGGGATATTGGCAATCAGATGAAACATATCCAGAAAAAAGACCTGACATATGGAATTCTAGTTATTATTGTTGGACTGGTCCTGCAGCACAAGTGCAAGTTGGACAAACTGAAGGTGCTTTTGATCTATGTGGTAAAAATATTAGGCATCATAGATTCCCAGAAAATTTTATTAATAACAATGCATCTACAGATGCTGTGCACTTTAGACCAAATCCAAACAGTACTACTTCAGGGGATGAATTCTACATAAGAATTATGGGAGTAGTATTTGAAAATATTATATTGCCAAAGGATCAAGATGGTAATGATATTCCAGGTATTGTTGGTTATGAAATTTTAAGAGGATCTAGAGAAGGTAATAAAACAATTATTGCCAAAGGGATGGTTAATAATTTTAGAAGCTATGAAAATAAAAGTGCACTTGCACAAAATAAAACCGGGCTCTATGCAAATTACCCATTTAATACAATTGTTCCAATAGGAGCTTCTTTAAACCCATCAGATCATAATTTTTTATATAATGATCCATATATTAAAAATGAAGAAATTATTCCTCCGGTAACTGTACTTTACAATCAAACTATACCTACAGATATTTTTACATTTCATTCACCAGATACAATGTTTAGATCACCATATCTATCAACATCTGAGTTTAAGTTATATGGAACATTAAATGGTTATGCAGATTTAAATTTTCAAAATCCTAGTGACCATCCACAATTTAAATTGTTAAGTGATGCTGTAGTTGCTGCTATGATAGTAGTTGGAGTAGCTGAAGCTTTAGTATCTTTATTAGGTAAGAGAACAATTAATCAACCAGATTTAAATGCTACCTTACAAAGATTAATTTCTGGAAATACCGATGCATCTCAAATTGCAGCACTTACAGCACTAACTACACTACCAACACCAGCAACTTCTCCTGTAAGTATCTATCAAAACTTTTTAGACAACTATTATTCAAGTGGTAATGCTTTTCTTGATGCATTAATTATGATTAATCCAGGTCCTATTGGTCCAAATGGTTACCCTGATACATCTTATGCTCAAGCTCAAAATTTATTTATAAACACACTAAATGCTACAAGTGGAGCTACAGGATTAACACCAATTGTTCAACAAGGTTTAGTAGAAATGCCAAGCTATGCTTATCTTGATCCAATTACTAGAGCAATTGGAGGATTAAATCAAATTTCATATTATTTTTCAGAAGGTGCGGAAGCAACACTAAGAATATTTTATGCTATAACACCATATAGACAATATGCACTTCAGTCTGTTGCACATGGGTATTATGGTAACATGATAAAAATTGGTCAGTCTGAGTTAAAAAGATTTTCAATTGAAGATAATTTTTACGTTAGAGATAATTTGCAAAATGTTCCTAAGTATCAAAATCAGTTTGGTCAGTATTTTAGTTATGTAATTAATAATTTAAAAAGATCAGATATAATAACTGTTCGTACTAAATCTGGACCTTATTACAATTTAGCATATCCTGATGGAGTAAGCATTGGCCCTAATTTAATTACTACAGGTATAAGAGATAAATCATTAGTTACATTAGGAACTGTTGTACAAAATTCTTCTGATTCAGCATTTATTAACTCTACCCTACCAACTTTTGAAAACTTTGATACATCTTTTAGTTTACCTATTGCAAGTCATTATGGAGCATTAAAATACAGAGTTAGAAATCAATATGGTCAACTAGGTAGTGAATATCAAATTGCTGTAACTTCTTGTGAACAAAAATTATCTGATTATAACTTACAACCTATTCCATGGACATGTCCAATAGACCAAATAACATATCAGTTTAAAACTATACAAAGAACACCAATTGTATTTGGGGGAGATACATATATAAATAGATACACTGAGAAGAACAACATGATGTTCTTTTACAATTGGTTATATGATCAGCCAGATGGTTTTGAATATAACTACTATTTATATTCTATGATTCCAAATGCAAGATTTAAAGTAAACAGTATAAATTATGATGTTGGATATCTATCAGAATTAATAAACATCAGTGGACCTTCTGTTCCTGGTACAGGACCTGTGCCAACTGCATTTTATAATATGGATTATTATGTTAATTCAAATAGATATTATGATTATGCAACAGACACTACACAAGGTGTGGGTAAGTATGAAGGTTTATTTTCTGTAAGAAATGCATACTTCTATTTAGCAAATTCTGGCATCAGAGATTTCTTTGTAGAATCAGATGTACTTGTAGATTTTAGAAAACAAAGTATAGCAGAAGGTGGTAAGCATTATGATCCATATAGATACACAGATTATATTGCTATGTTTGACATGAACCCAGCAATAATGGGTAAACTTAGTGAGTACATATATGATTACTCATTGAGTGTGTCAAAACTTTACAACCAGTATTTTTCAGCAGGTAGCATACAATCAAGATACTATAATCCTGCAGTATCTAAGTTATGTTATACATACTTACCGGATAGGATTATTTATTCATTGCCTCAGCAAGATGAAGCAATAAAAGATAGCTGGTCAATATACCTTATAAATAACTATAAAGAATTTAAAGGGCAAATCTCTGGAGTTAAGTCAATTAACAAATCAGGTATATTCATTACATTTAAAAATGAAAGTCCTTTAATGTATCAAGGTGTAGATACACTTGAGACAGATTTAAATACTAAGATTACTATTGGGGATGGTGGATTATTTTCTCAGCCACAACAATCTGTATCTAATGCAGATAAGGCATATGAATATGGTTCATCACAAAACAGACTATCTGTTATATCAACTCCATTGGGTATATACTATATGTCTCAAAACCAAGGACGAGTATTTACATTTGGTCAAGGACTAGAAGAAATATCTCAGGCAGGATTAAAGTGGTGGTTTATTTTATATATGCCATATCAATTAACAGAAGATTTCCCTAGCTATCCTTGGCAGGATAATCCTGTTGCAGGAATTGGATGTCAATCAACATATGACAGCTCTAGTAACATTTTATACTTTGCTAAGAAAGATTATAAATTAAAAGATCTATATAAAGGAAGAGTAGAATATATTCCAATAAATCCTGATGGTACAGGTGATGCTTTTATTTTAGATAATAATCAAAACTCTAGATTTTTATTAGGTGACCCATTCTTATTTGAAAATGCATCTTGGACATTAAGCTTTGATCCTAAATCTAAATTCTGGATCAGTTTCCATGACTGGCATCCAGATTTATTATTACCAACAAAAGATATATTTTTAAGTACTAAGGAAAATGGTTTCTGGAAACATAATTATATCTGTGATGACTTCTGTAACTTCTATGGTCAACAGTTTGGTTGGGAGATTGAATTCCCAATTGTAACAGGTCAGGCAGTAATGACTACAAGATCAGTAGAGTATGCATTGGAATGTTATAGAAGAAACTCAGGAAGTTGTATAGACCAGCATCATGTGTTAGATTATAATTTTGATACTGCTGTTGTTTATAATACAGAACAAGTTTCCGGATATTTAAATCTAAATCTATATCCAAAGAATGATGTTATACTATCATTACAGTATCCTAAGTTAGGTGCTAACTTATCATCTTATGATATTCTATTTGCTAAAGAAGAACAGAAATATAGATTCAATCAGTTTTGGGATATAACAAGAGATAGAGATGAGTTTCCAATTAATTCTAACTATCCTCCTACTGGACCTTTAATTCCAGGAACTACTATACTTCAAGGTAACTATGCTTCAGAAAATACTTGGGTAACAGCAGCAGATGGATACACTAGAATATTAAATCCAAATAACATGGATTATAATAAATCTGAATTACAAAGAAAAAAATTCAGACATTACTTAAATTTCTTAAATTTAAAAAGAAATCAATGTAATGACATAAACATGATATTGAAATTCAGCAATTACAAAACTTTAAATTCATTTAGGTAATGTACAATAAGAAAGTAATAATAGACGCAATTAGAAATTTAAATAAATCTAAACCAGCTACTAAGTATAACAAAGCTTATACAAACAACACAACTGGTAGTAAAAAAAGTGATAATGTAATAAGTGCTGAGAATGGTGTCAATGCTCCTGTATTTAAATCATTAAGTGTTGGCCCATCTAAAATACAAGGTAAAGGTATATTTAGTCAAGAGCCAATTGCTAAAGATGATGTCATAGGTGTTTCTCATATTAGAAAAAGTTTTACAAAAAATGGGGAGCAATATCAAGCACCATTTCCATCTGTAGAACTAGGAGGTTATTACAATCATAGTGAAAGTCCAAATATATATGAAGTAGATAATGGAGATCATATATTGATGTTAGCTAAAAGAAATATAAATCCTGGAGAAGAACTAACATCTAACTATTATAATCATAATATTAAAGACTTAGAAAGTCCAGATAATTTTAAAAAGGGAGGTTCTGCTAAGAGACCTAAAATTCCTAATAAGAAAAACTCAAAAGCATACTCTAGAAGCCTTGAAGCTACCAATAAGTTCTTTGCACAAAATCCATTATTCTCTAAACCTAAATCAAGAAAAAATAAAATCTTTGATCCTAATGCAAAGTATTATGCAGATGGTGGAGAGTTGATCAAAGCACAAAATGGTCTTTCTCATAAAGAACGTATGCAAGCATATAATGATAGTTTAGCATTATATAATTCATATAATCAATTCATGAATGTTTTAAAAAATCCACAATATAAAATACCATCTGCAGCAATAAGTAAATTTCAAGGTAGGAATCAGGGATTTGGATCATGGGCATTGCCAGGAAATCCTTATCAAAATATTAGTCCTGTTAAAGTATTTACACATTATCAAGGAAATCAACCATGGAGAGTATTTAAATACAAAAAGCCTATAAAACCTGTAATATCTCAAAACCCTCCTAAACCTTGTGTACCAAAAACAACTATTATAAATAATGTACCGAAGAAAGCACCTTCTGGAAAAAAATTAGTTGGGACAGATGAAGAAACAGTTCCTGTTACTGGAAAAAAATGTGAGTATGTTAAAACTATAAATCCAATCTATGAGGATATAAAAGTAGAACCAATAGAATTACCAATCATTGATCCTCCTTTATTAGAAAATAAAGATCTAGGAGAATTACAGGTACATGACTATTCTCTTCCAGATTCTATTGAAGCTCCACAATATACATTAGATCCATACACAGCTGATAGATTAAGTCTAGATGTTAAGTTGCCACAAAATAAAATTGCTGCTTTATTTGATAAAGGTGTATTAGATAGTAAAGGACATGTTGCTCTAGGTAAAAGAAACAAAACAAGGTTAATTCCTAGAATAGTACAGAAAGCTACAGGCTATGATAAAAATTATTTTGAAGGTTATGAAGATGAAGAAGGTAACTTTGTTCCTGGAGAATTAGACTATGGCAATGCAACTGGCTCTGAAATGGAATTTAGAGGAGCAGCTTCTTTAAGAGATTTAATGAATCAACAGAAGTATAAAAAAGAATATGAGGAGTATGATAAAAATTTAGATACTTGGCTTGAACAGTATGAGCAATCAAAGAAAAAACAAGCAGAAGGTAGAGCATTTAAGTATGGAGGATTATCTAAATTTTTTGATGGTGGAGAAAATTTACAAGAGGAATGTCCACCATATCACTATTGGAATGGAGAAACTTGTGTTCCAGTTGATAGAAAACTTGCACCTCTTGATCCACAATACTTATTAGAAAATCCAGATGTTGCAACAAACATGCAAATTGAACCAGAAGTAAGTGTTAGTCCATTAGGTTCAGATTTTTCTAAAGCATTATCCTGGATAAATAAATGGCATGATTCTCCAATGCATGATAAAATGCTTATGAAATCATCAAAATTATCAACTAGAACAGATTCAGATGCTCAAAAACTTTTTAAAGAAATAAAAGATTTAAGAAAAAAAAATATACAAACTATCCCAGCACTAGATATTGATTTTGATAAAACAAATCCTAATGTAAAATTGATTGAGGATTTATATGGCTTTTCCCCATGGGGAATATCTGATAGTAATACAGGTAATGTTTCAATACATCAATCTTTTCCTGGAAATAAACAAATGTTAGTTCATGAGATTAGTCATTCTTCTGATAGACCAGCTGGTGAATTAGATAGACTTATTCCATATAATGATCAATTAGCAATGCAATATAGAGTTCCATTAAATTGGAAAAATAGTCAATATGGTAAAGATGAAATGGCTTGGTATAAAAACTCACAAAGTAAGTTAGAAGATGAATACATGGGTGAAGAAGAAATACCAAGAGATATATATGAACAAAATAAATTTGATGATTGGAATAATTATTTATTAAGTAATAAAGGAAGTGAAGTTAGATCAAGATTGAGAGAAATACAATTTGGTGCGGATGAACAAAATATTTATGATCCTTTTAATAAGAAAATAACAGGAAGACAATTTAAACAGTTAGATAAAAAGTTATTATATTCTAAGCCATTAAATGAACTTAGAAAAACTTATTCTGATAAAGATATAAAATGGATGTTAAACAACATTTCTAAAAATGATAATGAAACTGATGATACTATTCAATATAGTAAAAATGGTGGAGCAAAGAAAAAAGATTTACCAAAAGCTTCATTTGGTTTACCAGGTACTGGAAAAGATAGATCTTTAACATTTACACCATTTGACTATAGATCTGCTTATGGTCAAGCTTCAGACTTTAATAGAAATCCAAATTATAGTTTAACATATACTACACCTAATCTATTTAAAAAAGCAGATCTATCTGCCAATCCTTTATCTTTTACTTTAGGTAGACCTTACAATACTGATGCACAAAGTTTAACAAACCGGACTTTAAATTTTGTACCTCAAGAAGGATTGTTTAGTAGTTACTATGATCCTGCTTTGGGAGGTGAAAATAATCCAAAGTATCAACAATATTTACAAGATGTATCAAATTATACAGGGACTCCTGTTTCTGAATTAAATCAAACTATTATAAATCAATATAATGCTGCAAAAAATCTAGCAGGAGCAAAACCTTTGTATAAAAAAGGAATTCCACTTACAGCAAATGTAGGTTGGGATGTTTTTGGTAATGCATTTGGAGATTCTTCTAGTGGACCTTTTACAGGATACGGATCTTTAAATGTTGGGTATGCACCTGAACCTGGATTTTATGGTACAGCAGATCTTGGTCTGATGGGTGTTTTTGGTAGAAGAAAAAACAATGCAAAAATATCACCTCAAAGATATTTTGATAAAGGTTTAACAAGGCAGGGAGATATGGCTTTTATACCTAAGTTAAATGTATTAAATTTTGCACTTAGACAACGGCCTGAATATAATGACATCCAAACACAAAATATATTAAATGCATATGCAAATGATATAGAGCAAGGAACAAAAACTGCTCAAGGTGTTATTAATAAAACTGATGAGCCTAGATATGATATATCTTTCCTAAGTCCAGAAGGTACAGTTCAAATAAAACCATTTAAAGACTTTCCTGGGGTAGCTTCTTTTACCGGAGGACTTAGATTAGATTATGGTGGTAAAGACACTATGGGAGATAATATTCCTATAACACTTAAACCATATGGTAATGTAAGATATACAGTTCCAATTGAAGGTGCTATAGATAAATTAAAGGATCTAAATCTACCTGCTATTAAAAGAAAAAAAACATACAATGATTATGCATATGATCAAGACTATGATGAAGAATACACAGGTGATACTCCACAGGAAGACACACCTACAGAAAACAATTTTGAAGTTAACCCACCAGAACTTCAAGTAAATCCTAATGGTACAATTCTAGGTAGAGGAGATTGTCCAGAAGGTTATGAAAGACCATGTCCAAAATGTAGATGTCAAAAATTAAAACAGCCTGCTGTCTATACAGATAAAAGAGGTAAGCATTTATTTGATAATATGTCTTTTAAAGATGGTGGATCAATTGAATTAACATTATCTAAAAAAGATATAGACAAATATGTTAAAGGTGGATATATAGTAGAAGATATTTCTGTACCTACATTAACAAGAAAAGAGGGTGGATGGCCACCAAAATCTGGTAGCGGCCTTATAAAAATAGCTGAAAAAGTACCAGGGTTAATTGATAAACTACCAACTGGATGGGAAAAGAACATAAAGAAATTTACAAGATCTAATTATAATCCTTTTAGTCTTTTAGCAAAAGAAATAGGTTATGATATTGCATCACAAAGCCACCGCGCAGGAAGATATGATACAGATATAATAAATGCAATAAAAGGCTCAGAAAAATATCCTGCAAGTTATTTTGGTACAGGTGTGATGCATGGACAAACAGTTCCTGAACATATTAGACAACTTTATGGTGAAGGTAAGAGAGATTTAAATAGAAATTATTTCTTTGGTGATGAAACAGGTTTTGAGCCAACATTTTATGACTTTGAAAGTGATGCTGGATTACAACAAGCAATAGATTGGTATGGTCCATTAAAAGCTTATGAGTTATTTTCTGAAATAAAAGGAGGGGAAGATCTTTCAATAAAAAGTTTATTAGCAAACATACCAGATGAAAGTAAAACATCTGGTCCTTTAGTAGATCTAATGCAAGGATATAAAAATGATAATTTACTTACTAGTGATGAATTTAAAACATTTTATGACCCTACCACTGGAAAACTTAAACTTGTTGATGCATCACCATATTCACCATCTGAATTTGAAGGGCTTATTAAAGATAATTTAAATTATTTATTTGATCAATATGGTCAAGAGACTATTCCATTTCAAGTTAATGCTAATACAACAAAAGAAGGAGAGTTACCATTTGGTTTTCACTTGAGAAGAAATCCTATTAATCCATATGATGATATACAAGGTCACATGAACTTTTTGAAAAGATTATCAAAAGATAAATTTTCTACAGTAGCACGTGATCTTTGGGGATTTAATCGTAAAGCATATATGGACAAATATAGTTATGAAAAAAATCTTAGTCCTTGGATGGTAGATGCTATGGATGCATTTGGTAAGCCTATGGTTTTAACACAAGAAAATCCTATTATCTTTAAACAATACGGTGGAGCATTTGAATATGAAGTGGGGGATGAAATAGAATTAGATGATCTCTCTAAAGAAGAATTAGAAAGATTAGGTTATAAACTTGAAGAAGTAAAGTAATGGCAAAGTATAAAATTATTAAAGTTCCTAAATTAAGAAATGGAGGGTCTAAGAGAAAATTAAAAACTCAAGTTCCAATATCTAATTGGGATTCTCCTGTTGGACCAATAAACAATAATCCAGCATCAGTGGCTAACTTAACTAATAATAACCAATTAGTTAATCAACCTGACTTATATAATGTAGATCCTGTATATCAACAAGAACCAACATATAATGAAAACATTGATCGTTTATATAACAAGGTATATGCTCCTCAACTAGAAACAGAAGATGGGTTATATGAAACATTACAGCCTGAAGATTGTCCTCCTGGAAAAGTGCCATATAAGGGAGAGTGTATAGATGAGTTTACAGTTCGTCTTTTAAAAATTAGAGTAGATGAGGCTAATGCTGATGAACGTGTAGCTATATTTCAAAAAATACAAGAAATAGAACAATTAAAACAAGAAGAAAAATCTGGGCAAAACCAACAAAATTTTAATGTAAAATGGGAGCAATATACTAAAGATGCATTAAAGAAAGGAAATAAACATAAAAAACTTGAACCAATTTTTTCATATTCTGAAGATGTGTTTAATCAACAGATTCAACCAATAATTGATCAGTTTGAGGAATATTATTTTGAAAAAGGATCAGATGGGAAAGTTAATTTTTATCCAAGACCTGTTATATTAGGTCTAATATATGATCAAGGTGTTAGACCTAATGAATTTAAAAAGTATCATGGTTTAGATTCTAAACAAATTCAAAATGAGTTTGGAAGTTTTATTGCAATGGCTGATAATGATTATAACAAGAATGTATCAAAGGAACTTCTAAAAAAAATAAAATCTGGAATGTCTGCAGAAGATGCCAGAAAAGAATTGGAAAAAGAAGGTTGGGGTACTAAAAAAGGTGTAGATCAAAACTTTAAAGATGTAAGTGAGCTTATTGATAAGCAATTAAATGCAGATGTATATTTTACTGATGACAATGGGGTAATGTATAAAAAAGATACAAAAGGAAATATCTTTCAATACACTAGCAGAAACCAATGGAACAATGATAATTTTTCAGTTCTTAATGATAATTCTAATTTTAAGAATGATTATAAAAATCAATTTACTTGGAACTTTGATTGGAAACCAGTAGACAAAAGTTTATTTAAAACTGATGATTATGGTAGAGCAACTATTAATAATAGTGACATAAGTATCTTTACTACTAGATTTCCAAATAGAAAAAAACAAGATACAGAAGAAAGCATACTTAAAAACTATGAAACAACTATTAATTCCTATTTCAACAATGTAGAAAAGGAAGATAATATAAATAATACACAAGCTAATTACTTAGGATTAAATAATCTATTATTTGATAAAGTATCTGGATCAAATTGGTCAGGTAGTTTAGATCCAATTAATCCTATCTCAGATAAAGTAACCCCTGAGTATGCAGAAGCATATAATGATGCTGTTAAACAGATGAATGCTTTAACAGAAATAGATATGGGGATAGATGTAAACCCAGCTAATATAAAAGCATACTATGATGTTTCTAATGACCCAGAGTCTGTCCAAAAACAAAAAGCTAAAATTCTAGAAGAGTTTAATAATAAAGTAAATAAATTAAAATTTAAAGTTGAGGGAACAGATATATCACTTGGAAAATTAAGTGGTAATAGAGATATAACATCATATAAAGATCCAGATAAATTTCTTAATCAGAAAAAACAAACAATAGATCAAGAAGCAAAAACTTATTTGCAGAATGCTTTTTTAAATAATATTTTACCTACAGAAGTTAATGCTCAGAATACTGATGAGTATAGGGGTTCAAATTTAGTAGAGCAATATGGAACCTTTGAAAATTTTCTAGGCTCTCCTGAAGCACAAAACTTTTTACAACAGTATCGCGCACAACCATCTTATGCTCAAACTTTATTTGGAGAAACATATAAAAATCAAGCTATAAATGAATATAGAGATAAAGCTAAAAAAGAACTAGAAGATGCTAAATTCCTTCAGAATAAATTTCAGAATAATATGAATCCTGTTTATTTTGGATTGGATCAATTAGGTAGTTTTGTAAACCAACCAAAGAATACTTTAGAAAAGTGGACTTCTGGACAATGGCAAGATCCTGTGGTTGGTACAATGACAGATCAAATGACAGAAAGTGAAGCAGATGCTTGGACACAAGCATTTGGTCCAGGTGGAAGACAACTGTTTTATAATAAATCTATGGAATTCCAAAAACCTATTGATCAGGCTATAAATTTATTTAGTCCATTTCACTGGGCTGCTCAAACAGGAAGCACTGCTTATCAAAATTATGTAAACGATAATCCAGAAATTAATACTGGAGATGTTGCTTTAAATGCATTCTTTGCTGCAGCACCTTATTCAAAAACTTTACAGGCATTGTCGGGAGCTAGACTTTTACCAAAGTTATCTAAAGCAGCACCTATTGTTTCTAAATTACCACAGTATCAAATAGCAAGGAATCTTGCAACACCGGGTAATGCACTATTAACTAAATTTGGAGTAGATGCATTTAACTTAAATCCTGATAATCCTGGTTTTGCAATTGAAGCAGGAAAAAATATTTATGAAGGACTTCAAACAGGAAACGAAAAACAAGTAAATGAAAATATACTTCCTCTTGGAATGGGTCTAATGATAGGCAAGCATGGTTATAAGAATCTTAGAGATGCAAGATACTACTTAAAGCCATTTAAAATGGATCCTACAGTTGTTGATAGAATGTATTATAATAAAGGATTGAAGTCTGGAGGAGAATTACCTAAAGCAAGTCTTGGTAAAGGTGTTAAAGAAAAAAGATTTGGTAAAGAAAAAGAAAGAGAAAAAGAAAATATTATTAAAGCTCCTGAATTACCATTAATTTTTGAACCTAATCCTATAATTAGAGAAGCAGCACCAACTGTAGAACCTCAACTTGTTTTTCCAAATACTCAAAGCACAGAAGTATTAGGAAAACCTACACAAGGACAACAACTGTCAATGGGGTTTCCAGAAGAATATAAAACTATGACTGGTGAACCAACTAATATAGATGCATTTATTTATGAAACTGTTACTCCCCCTACAGGATTAAATTTAAATGTAACAGCTAATCCTCAAAGTCCTTTATACAAAGCTATTAATCCTAAGACAGGTAAAATAAATTTTGAACAAGCTCTCAGTATTTTACGTAAAACAGCAGGGGGAGATGAAGTTATAGAATCATTATTTAATAATCCAGATTTGTGGCAAGGATTAGATTCCAATGTTTTACACATGGATGCTAAAGAATTATTAGGAAGTGTACAACAAGCTATTCCAGCATTAAATAAAACAGAAGTTCCTTTTGCTTTTGAAGAAGGTAGTTTATTTGGTAAAGATATATTTGATCCAGAAATAGGTGATTACAGGGAAGCTCCTAATTCTACTTATGGTTTAAATTTTATATATCCGGATCCTTTTAGAAAATTATGGTCAAAGTACCAACAAGGGGATAATAGAATGAATGCTAATGTAGTACATGCAATTGATAAATATGCTACTGGATTAGATCTTTTAAAACGTAATTTAATTTACAGCTCAAATGAAAAAATTGAAAAAGTAAAATCTGCTCTTGAAAAAGGAGAATCTACTATTACAACTAATTCTGGTGTTTCAAAATATGTAGATGCAGAATATCTTAAAGAACTTGAACAAAGCTTTGAAAATAATTTAGCTATTATCAATAAAAAACAAGAAGCTTATTTAGCTAACAAAGATACTTTTGCAGATTTTCAACTTACAAATCCAAGAACTATTCAATTTAGTAATGTAGATCAATTTGGTTATGGATCAAAAGAACATGGTAATGCAAATGATACATTAGCACATGTTCATGTTTATGAAAACGCGTATCAACCTGATGCACTCTATGCATCAGGAATTCAATCAGATGCTGCTGAGCAGTTTTCTAAAATGAAAAGAAGATATAGAAAAGATGGTAGTGAAGAATTTGATTTAGAAGGATACTTGCAAGAATTTGAACAACATTCAACTGGTAATTACTTTTCTCCAAATGTTCAATTTAAACCAGGATCTCATATGGAACAATTTGCTGGTGAAGCAGCTGATGTCATTAAAAGAAACTTACAACAAAAAAGAGTTTTAATGACCAATAAAAAATCTACTGAAAAAAGATTAATACAAGAGATGTTACAATATGCTGCTGATCAAGGGAAGAAATATCTTTATATACCTACTGCAGAATTATCTACACGAATACAAGGTAATGATAAAGCATCTGGTATTTATAATGATTATAAAAAACATTACATTAAATTATTTGGTAAATCTGGTGCTGTTCCTGAAACAGATCAATTTGGAAATGAGTGGCTAAGATTAGAAGTACCAGAATCTTACAGTAAAGGAGAAGGTATAATAGAAGCTTATAAAGAAGGTGGATATGTGTCTACAAAACTTACTCAAAAAGAAATAGATAAGTATATCAAAGGTGGATACATTATAGAAGATGAGTAAACTTTATAAGTTTAATGAATAAATTAAAATTTAGTATATTTAATATATAACATGCTATATGAAAAAATCTGTTAGAATAAGAAAGGCTGGTCCCGGTGAAAAACCAGGGTACTACAACAAGACAGCTAATTTCTTAAACAAAGCTTTACCAAAAGCCAGTCAAGGATTGCAAGTGCAAGAAAGATTAAAAGTTATCATGAATGATACATATGCAAGTTTAAGAGATGGCGCAGATCCAAATACTATTTTTGAAACTTTAGTTACCAAATATGGTATAGAGCAAAAGATGGCATTTGCAATGATCAATAGAGTAATGACTGTGCTTGCTCAAAAAGGTTATAAAGATCCAGCATATTTAGAAGAAGAGGAAGAGGAAGATACTGCACAAGGAACCAATCCTCAAGCTGCTGGTCCAGCTCCACAACCAACACCTAAACCAGCTCCAACAAATACTAATGATGATGAAGATATAGCATTAGCTGAATCAGATATGCCAAGTGGGTATGATGGTATGCAACATTTAGATTCTGGCTCAGAACAATATGCACAAGAAGGAGCATTTCAATATGGTGGTTATTATGATGATGGTGGAGAATATGAAGATGATTATACAAATTATTTTGCAGATGCTGATTCACCACAAGATGCTGTTATAGATCAATATAGTAATCCGGGAAAACTATCTGCTGAAGAAGAAATACCATTTGATTTAAGTAGACTAATTAAGTTTACTCCAGGTGCACAAAATTTTCCACAAACACCAGACCTTAGTTATTACTTAGGTAGCTATAGACCAGTTGCTGATGAAGGTAGTGTACCACAAGATTTATTACCAGCTAATAAGTATGGTGGTTTAAACAAATTTGCTGGTGGTGGTCCAGGTCCTGGAAAAGGTAAGCGTGGAAGAAAAGCTAAAACTCCAGCAAAACCTGAAACAAGAGAAACTGTAGTTGAACCTGTAGAACCTACAGTAGCTCCTGTAGAAAGTGTAGGACCTCAGAGAACTGTAACACCACAAGAATCTGCAGTTACTCCATCAACATGGCAGAACTATCAAAACTTCTTTGCTAAAAGAAATCCATTATCTGATAGAGGGTTTTTTGGTACAAGAGTAGAAAACTTAGGAACCGTTTTAAATACAGTAAGACCACAAAACTGGAGAGAGAAATGGAGAGAGCAAGTAGCACCTTCTACTACCACTACAAAAATTATTACTGATATAAATGCACTTATAGAAAATGATAAGTATGAGCCATCAGTATTACAAAAAAATGCAGATAATACATACAGTACAGGTTTAGGTTTTAATTTAGATCCAGCACTTGCAGACTTTTTATTAAAGAGCACAGAGGAATTTAATATGCTTTCTAAAAAGAAGAAACCTACAGAAATAGATATACAATCATTAGGTGCTCTTCTTGGTGGTGTGGGAATGCCAGAGTCAATTGCTCCTGAGTTAGATTTTTTAAGTATCCATAAACAAAACAATGGTAAACTTAAATTTACTAAAGATGAAAATGGACTATTTAAAGTAGAAATTCTTTCAGAAGTTCCAACAAGATTAAAAGGTTATGGTAAAAGTTCTATAAAGTTAAAGGATGAAATTATTATAGATCCTAAAACAAAAGAGATACTAGACCCAAAAACAAAGTTACCTTTAGAGATAGTTGATAAAAACTATTATATGGGTAACCAGTTAAATTGGTATAACTCTCCATATAGATTTCCTTTTACTTCTAAATTCCCGGGACTTGATTTAAGTAAGTATCCTCAAATAATTTCTGAAAGTCCTTTAAAAAAAGAACCAGTTTCTGGTTGGAATACTGCTTGGAACATGATAGGAAAACCAATGGTCTTTTCTCCAATGTCTCTTCCATTTACATATCCAAGGTTTGCTGAAAGAAGTAAGTTTTATCCTAATGCTTCAAATGTTAAAACACAATATCTTGGAAGGCAAAGAGAAATAGGACCACAAGCTCCTGGTGGAATGACTTTTGGAGATCAACCTTTTGGTGCTCAGTATGCAGACTATAGTTTATTAAAAGATCGTAATTACAAAACAGGATTAGGCTTTTTAAAAACAGCTGGAATTCTTGGTGGTTTAGGATATTTAGGATACAACCAGTTTTTACAAGAACCAGATAAAGATTTTATTTATGATAGGGGAATGGAACAGTTGGTACCTGGAAGTAATATAAATTTCCAAGGAGCTGGTAGAGTTGGTAATGACCCTAATTTTGGAGTTACAAGATCTAGTTTTGATAAAGATAGTATGCTTATTCAAAATGGAGATACAATCCATGATAAAGGATGGGCAACACCATTACCAGATAATTTTAAAAGAGGAGGAGCTCAGAAAAAACAGTTTGTTAAAAATGTAATGTCTAAGTTTGCACCTGGTGGAGAATTAGGAAAAGGTAACAGGATGGATAATGGTAAAGTTTCTGAAAAGAAAAATAATTTTGTTACTAAACTAAAAACTCAAGCAGACAAAATTGTAACTGAAGACCTTTATACTGCTGTTCAAAAATCAGGTGATCCTCAACTTATGAATATTTTCATGGGTAATAACCAACAGCAACAACCTCAAGACAATCAAATGATCCAACAACCTCAGTTTGGTGAAATGGGTGGTTATGTAAATATGGATGTAGAAAATCCACTTACTAGATTTATCTATGGTGGTGATGAAGATCCAGCTTTTTATGAACCATACAGTTTGCCAGAAGCAGGTGGTGGTATAACAATGCCTCCTGGAGGATCTGGTGGACAATACATTGCAGATAAGATGTCACCAGCATTGGATCAAAACACTTTTGAAGTAAATCCAAATAATGATGATATAGTTGAAACCTTCCACAACTGCCCTCCTGGAACTATATGGAGTAAGACATATAATCAGTGTGTACCTATTATGCAATATAAACTTAATCCTAAAGTTGTAAGAGGAAGATCTAGTTTGGCAAATACATTGATTCCAATAAATCCTATATTTAGAAGTTACCTTACTGATCAACCAAAGATTAGTAGACGTGATAATCCATATAGCAGAAAGAATTTAAGACAGTTTGGAAAAGAAGATAGATATAGAGTACTACCAATGTTGTTAGCAAGAGATGCTGGTAAAGGTGACCGTGGATTTAATTCTTATGGTATGCAACAGTTTTTGTCAAGAAGCTTACCTTTTGGTGCATTCCTACAACCTAAATATAATACTGGTGGTCCAAAAAATACTGATTGGATGTCTGGTTCATTTAATACTTCTGATATTAATATTGATGCCCCAGAAGGTACAACAATGGGTTTTGATGAAAATGGAAATCCAATAAGTAAAGCACCAGATGCAATTACACCACCAGCATCACCAGAACAATTTTATGTTAACTCTGATGAGAAACCTAATGATACAAACTATTATGATCCAACTCAATATAGAAAAGTAACTCAAATGGACGGAGAAGCTTTTAATAATGCTTTTAATACTGGTGTTAATTTTACTTCTGGAATGATTAATAACTTACAGAATAATCCAAGAAGCCTTGCTACTACATATCAAGCAACTAATTTATTTAATCAAGTACCCATTACTAATGCTCCATATGCAGGACAACAACAAGATATGGCACAAAATATGGGTACATTTGGACCTCAACAAGGCAATGACAGAAACAGCCTTTCTACATTTGGTAACTATCCAGGAGTATCTAAATATGGTGGTTATATGGAATATGGTGGGTTTGCAGATCCATATAATGATGAAGAAATATACATGACAGATGAAGAAATCCAAGATTATCTGGCAAGAGGTGGTGAAATAGAATATTTATAATTTACACTATGTTAAGAAAAGTAAGAATTAAAAAAGTACCTAAAGCAAGAACTGGATACCAAGTTCAAGGAGCATTAGCTAATGATGTACCAGCAATGGGTGGTGCAGATTATAATGCCTATATAGGAAAGCCTAAGCTTAGGGAAAGTAAATATATTACAGCTGTACCAAGAGATGAGGCTAATCTAGAAGCAGAAGGTGGAGAAACAGTATATGGAGACATCAATGGTGATGGGATGCCAGAGCATCAAATTATTAAAGGACCAAGACACCATTCAGGTGGTGTACCATTAAACCTTCCTGATGACACTTTTATCTTTAGTGATACTAGAGGTATGAAGATAAAAGATCCTGAGATACTAGATATGTTTGGTAAGGCAGGAACAAATAAAGCATATACACCAGCACAACTTGCAAAACAATATGATATACAGAAGTATAGAAAAATATTAGAAGATCCTGACTCAGATAAATTAGATAGAGAATCTGCTGAGTTAATGATCAAAAAATTTGTAATTAAATTAGGCTGTCTAGCTCTTGCACAAGAAGCAAAGAAAGGTTTCCCTCAAGGTATACCTGCAGTTGCTAAACCTTGTATGCAAGCTAAAGGAATTACAGAAGAACAGATTGCACCTAAAAAAGAAATAGTAGATCTTAAATCTCAGATAGAAGCAAAGTATCAGCAACAAGAAAATGCTGATGAAACTATGCAAGATGAATATTCTGCAGAACAAGCTCAAGAATTAAATCAAGGACAACCTGTAGCTCAACCTGAAGAGCAAATGCAACAACCAGCACCAGAAGGAATGATGATGCATGGTGGTTATCCTCACAGAAGATTAAGAAGAGCTGAAGAAGGTATGGAACAAGTTCCACCAGAGATGATGGCAGAAGAGCAAGGTGGAGATCAGATGATGGAGATTGTTCAGGAAATAGGAGCTGCATTACAACAAGGTGCAGAACCTCAAGAGGTTGTAATGAGTTTATTACAAAATCAACTTCCTCCAGAAGTTATTGTACAGATCTTTACTCAGTTAGGTGTTCCTCAAGAACAAGCTGTTGGTCTTATACAACAAGTTATTCAGCAAATGCAAGGTGGTGCAGAAGAACCACAAGGACCACCAATGGCTATGTATGGTATGCAAATGGGAGGTTATGATATGCCATTTTATGATGAACCAGAATATGAAGAAGAAATCCCAGAAGCAGACTATGGTATGCCTATGGGAACTGGTATGTCACAAAATTATCAAGGTAGAACTAAACCTTTAATAAAAGCTGGTAATGGGTGGACAATAAAAAGATCAGATTATGCAACTGATGCTGAATATGAAAGAGCAATTAATAAAGCTTATAAAGAAAAACAAGATCAAAAGTCAACAGATGAGATTAAGGTAATTGATGCATCAGGTCAGTCAAAAACCTTTACTGGTTATAAAAGATCTGCTCCTACTGATACAGGCACTCTTGATATGAGTCAATGGGGAAGTACAGATATAGCAAAAACTGCAGCTGCGGAATATTATTTACTTGAGCAATCTCTTAAAGATCCTAACTCTACTGTTTCACAAAAACTTTTTGATGAAACTATAAATTCTTTAAATGAAGAAAAGCATTTTAGAGGTAAAACAAATCCTAGTGTAGCTAGTAGAAACTGGACACAAAGAGGCTATACATTGCCAGATAAGAAACAAGTTATTGATGCTTTTTTAGCTCATCAAAAAAGAAACTTACTGTTTCAAGCAAAATCAATTGATGGGCAATTATATAAAGATACAGGAAGAGGATTTGCACCATGGGAAGATTATACAGTTGGTGGTAAAAATTATAAAGGAGTTGCTTCTTTAATTGCAGAGGGAGCTAGAGTAAGTGATCCTAGAGATCCAACTGGAGATACTCTAATTAAATCTAAAGCAGATTTACAAGCCGCACAGACATATATGAAAAATACATATGGTGGAGAAAATGTTTCTGATATAGCTAAAGGATTAAATGTCCCTTTTGAAGTTGATGGTAAAGATAGAGCATTGCAACAAGCTACTTTTCACGGCTATGCTCAAATGTCAAATAATGTTAAAGGTAAAATTTATAATGATGATGAAATATATGAACTAAGAAACTTTTTAGGAGAACTTCAATCTGGTGTTGCTGATGAAACTAGTAGTTTAAATCTTTACCCTCATCTAGCTGGTAATGCCATGATATCTCCTATTGATGATTTTTATCCTGTTTCTAAATCAACCACCGGTAATACTACCATGGAGCATGTGGCTGCAGCTATGTTAGAAGAAATGCAATTTGATACTCCACCACCTGCAGTACAATGTCAATGTGATGATGCTACTAAACCAAACTATGGTAGATTAGATCCAAATACAAATAAATGTAATCCAGATCTTTGTAAAAATCCACCTGAACAAAATCCATGTCCTTGTATAAAAGTAGATGAGCAAGGTAATCAAACTGAGATAACTCAACCTAGAAATGCAGATGGTACTTGTCCTCCTTGTGAGGAAGATATGGATGTAGATGTCCCAGGTCCTCCTGCTGAATGGTGGTTACAAGATACAATCAAAACTACTGGTGCTTTTGGAGATTTAATGGGTGTTAAAAAATATATGCCATGGGCTCCTGCAGGTGAGTTACAAAAACCAAGACCAGCATTTTTAGATCCTACAAGAGAACTTGCTGCTAATGCAGAACAAGCTAATATCCAAACACAGGGTATGGCTCAATTTGCTGGACCACAAGCATTGTCTGCAAGGTCTGCAAGTGTACAAGGTCAAGCTGCTAAGAATGCTGCGGATGTACTTTCTAAGTATAACAATGCTAATGTTAATATAGCAAATCAATTTGAGTTAAAAGGTACTGACATTGCTAACCAAGAAAGCATGTTGAAACAAGCTAATGCACAAAGATTATATGATCAGAATACTGTTGCTAATCAACAGTTTGATAATGCTAAGTTAGCAATGAGAAATAACTTGAGAAACTACTATACTAATGCTATTACTAATAGATGGCAGACAGATGCATTAAACCAAATGTATCCTAATTATAAAGTGTCTCCAGGAGTAGGTGGTAGAATGGATTTTAATCCAACTGAAAAAACTCCTAATCCAAGTGCCGGTTCTAATACTAATTCATGGCAAAAGGCATATGATGAATGTAAGAAAAATAATCCTGGCATGAGTGAAGCATTATTAAGAGATTGTGCTAAAGCTTCAGCTACAACTACTACATCTGCAAGTACAGGAGCTAATTCTAAAATTGGTATGGGAATGTATCAAGGACAGAAAAAGAAAGGAGGAGCAATAAATAACCCAGGATATATTTATATTAATTCATGGTTTCCATTTATGGACTAAACTTTATATGTTTAATAAACTTAAAAAATTTTAATAGTTTTACACTATGGCAACGTACTTACAAGGAGTCACAGATTACATACCAGATTATCAGCCTTTTCAGCCTGATTTAAATTTCTATGCAAATCTGTTACAAACAAAACAGACCCAGTATGATACTAACTGGAATGCATTAAATAATCTATATGGTCAACTATATGGTGCAGACCTTACGCATGATCAAAATATTAAAAAGAAAGATGAGTTATTAAAACAAATTGACTTTAATCTTAAAAGAGTTTCAGGGTTAGATCTTTCTTTAGAACAAAATGTTAATCAAGCTATGCAAGTCTTCAGACCATTTTATGAAGACAAATATCTTATTAAAGATATGGCATATACAAAGAACTGGAAAAATACATATTCTAATGCACAAGCATTATTAAATTCTCCAGATCCAAAACAAGCTGCAAAGTATTGGGATGAAGGTGTTAGAGGTCTTGAGTATAGAAGACAGATGTTTAAGGATGCAACTCTTGATGAGACATTAAGTATGGCTGATGCACAATATACACCTAAAGTAGATGTCATTACAGAATATATGGACTTTGCTAAAAAGTATGATATAGGTATGGTGACACAAACACCTGATGGTATGTATATGGTAAGAAAGAAAAATGGAGAACAGCTAATGCCTGGACTTCAACAAATCTTTTGGGCACAATATGCAAATAGACCTGACATGCAAAAGTTCTATAAAGAAAAAGCATTTGTTGAAAGAATGGACTATGCAAATCAGAATGCAGAAAAATTTGGAGGTAATAAACTTGAAGCTGAAAAAGAATATTTAAAAGGTAAATATGATTGGTTAAAAAACATGACAGCTCAACAAGATGCAAAAGCCAAAGATGATTTAAATACTTCTCAAAACTTACAAGCTAATTTACAAAGACAAGTTGCAACTGGTAATGTAAATCCAATGCAAAAAAGTTATTCTGAAAGATTAAATGAGATGATAGGTGTGTCTGATGCTGTAGAAAAACACACCTCTGAATTAAATAGTCAATTGAATCCTGCTGTTGGTTCTGCAGTAGTGCCAGCTCAATCTGACGATATAATGAATAATATAGAGTTAGCTAGATTAAAAGTTGATGCTGCTATGGCATCTTATTCTGCAGGAACAGATATAAATAGTGCTGCTGGTTCATATGCATATAGTAATTATGAGATAGAATATAAACCAGATGCAGTTGCTATAGCTAAATTTAGAGAATCTGCTGCTGATGCAAGATTAGTTAAATCTCACAGATATAAATTAGAAGAACAAGAAGAAGCAGAAAGATTAAAACGCCAGACTAAATACCAAGAAGCTATGGTTGCTAAAGGAAGAGCATACTATAAAGCAGATGGTACATTTGAGATGAACCCACAAAATTCTGGATTTGATTTAATTTTTCATGGTAAAAAAGATGAGTCTGGTCAAACATCAGAAGGAATTCAGTTTGATAAACTAAACCAACAAGTACTTGATGAAGTAATTAATGAAAAAGCTGGTCAGGGAATAAATTCCATGATGACTTATATTAATGATTTGGTTAATGGTGATAATGGTTCACAATTAACATCTGCTCAGTTGGGTCAGGTTTTAAATCACTTTAGATCTAATGATCCTACTATTGATAAAATTATTGCTCAAGGTAAAAAATATCCAAATCAAAATAAAGCAAAACAGATTTGGAATGAAATATATAGTGAGTATAGTAAAGGTGACAAAGATAAATTTGTTAAGAATGTTACTAAATTTGGAGACATATACCATTTAAATCAGTATATGAAACAATGGTCTGCTAGACATAATGGTAATCAAATTGCTGACCAAATGGTAAATGATAAATCAATCTATGATTTAGAAACATTAGGAAGAAGCCATGAGGCAATGGAAATTACAAGAGCTAATAATGCTAAAAAAATAAAACAAGCATTTACAGAAAACTTAAAGTTCAGTGCTGACAAATTAAAAGAAGACGGTTATAATATTAGTAATGAGCAAATAGACAGAGCTGTTAATAGAGTAATGAATGAATATGTTGCAAGTGGCTATGACTGGGATGCTGTTAGAAGTAATTCAGAAGAATTAAATAGAGCTATCAATGGAGATCTTGGAGTATCATTTGTAAAAAATACTCAAAGTAATAGAAATAGAAGCTGGTGGGAATATATACCTGGTATATATGGAGCTGAAGCAATATATGATGCAGCTACAGGTAATAGAGTTAATGTAGAAGCTTCTTGGATTAATGACATTTTAGATAAGTCATATGTAGAATTAGCATCTAATAATGATCCAGAAAAAGGATTGCATTCATTTGTTCAAACAATTTCTAGAGGTGGAGACAAAGTAGCAATAGCTTCTCAAAATCAAACTGTTAAAGTAGATTCAGATTTTGGTGGAGACTTTGGTCATCAAGCAGCACTTCAAGCTATCAGAGATGCATTAAATTTACCACAAGGAGCTGATTTTAATTTTGCCTTTTCAAATGATCTACCAGCTGAAGGTGAGGGAGATGGATTAAATGATGACTTAGCAAGATCTTTCTTAAGCACATTATACTCTAAAATGGGGAAAGCTGATATGCCAGATTTCTTTTTATCAACTTCAAGAGTAGCTAGAGAAAATAATAAACTAGGTTCTACAACATTTAATATTCCAAGAACAGTTGTAGAAGAAGTAATGAAATCTTTAGAGGGGGATTATGAAGCTGCTGATTTGGCAAGAGCACAAGATAGAATTATTCAGAAAGGACTTACTGTAGTTGCACCACATCAATATTGGACGCATAAACTTTGGAATGCTTCTACTCCAACAGCAACTGAAATTGTATTAAGTAACCAAGATATTAAATATACTCATCCTCAAAATTCTGGTAAGTATACTTTATCAAAAATAAATGGAGTTCCGGGTGTTGACTATGGTGCTAAAATAGTTACTAGAATTATGGACAGAGATGGTAATGCAATAGAGTATGAGCAATTTATGGACATGAATAAAAGAAGTGGACAAAAAATAGATGACATTGAAGGTGATGCTTGGAACTTACTTGCAAAACAAAATGAGTATAATCAACAAATGTTTAAATACTTCTATCAAACAAACAATACAAAAGCTATTGAAAATGCAATTAAGAATTTTGGTATAAACCCTAACGATCCACTTTGGAAATACTAGTACTATGGCAGAGAATACACCAAATAATCCTATGGATGAACTTGCAGCAAAAAGTGATTTTTTAGATCCTGCAAAAATAAATCAACCAGAACCTACTGCATTTAATTTTAATGCACCTAATCCTGTAATAAATCCTATATATTCCATTAAGGATAATGTAACTGGTGTGTCTCCTAGTTATTACCCATCACAGGTTAAACAAAATGTGCTGAATGATCCAGCTGCAGCAGGTAAGGCATTGTTTGATGAGACCATGAGTAAGATCAATAACTATCAAGATAGAAATACTTATGGTTATGCTTATGGATATGATAGTTCACCAAAGAATACATTTAGAGATAGATATAAAGGTTATGGACAAGAGACATTTAATAAGATAGGATTTAATCCACTTATTAATAATGAAGCTTGGTTTAATCAAAATACAACTTTTGGTGATGACTTATCAAGATTTTGGAATCATGCAGCATGGCCAATGTTGTCTAAAGGATTTATGGACCCTATTAATGCTTACAAAAGTGTAATAGATGGGGATGGTTTATTTTATGCAGATAAACAAAGTGCAAAAGACTATGAATACTACAATGCAATTGGGCAGTCAAGCAAAGGTGGCTTGGGTGGTTTTGCAGTTAACTTGTTGACATCTGCATCTTATTCTATGGGTATTTTACTAGAAGGTGTTCTAGAATCTGTACTCATTGAAGGTGTGGCTGGAGGTGCTACACCTGGTAATATAGCTGGGGGAGCTGCATTTGGTGCTGGTAAATTCTTTAATAGACTAGCTTCTTTACCAAAGTCAATGTATCAATCAGCTAAAGGAGTTACTAAACTTGCACAGTCAATGCAAGACTATAGTCAAATATATAAAGCTAAAGAACTATTTCAATCTGCTGGTAAAAACTTTTTAGATTTTGCTAATCCATTAGCTAATACTAAAGCTGCTCTAATGGACGTTAATATAAATAATATTAATGACTTAGCAAGAGCATCTAAAAGTGCAGGGGCTTTATGGCATGACATGATGGTAATGAACTTAGCATTATCAGAAGGAAAGCTAGAAGGTGGTTTTACAAAGTATCAGACATATGATAAATTGTACAACAACTTTATGCAAGATCCTGAGAATGAAGGTAGAGCACCATCATTATATGAGCAAGAGAATATGATGAAAGAAGCTGCAAAAGGTTCTTTTTGGAATACGCTAAACAATACTGCATTAATATTTTATAGTAATAAACTTGTATTCCCATCACTAACAAATGCTAGTTTTATAAAGGGTGCTCCTAAATTTGGATTTGGAACAGTCCTTGGAGATTTAAATAAAGAGTACCAATTGGTATTCCAACCTGGAAAAAATATTGCTAAATCAACATTTTCAAAAGAAAAGATTGGTATAGTAAATGCAATAAAATCTTTAGGTAGACCAGCTTCATATGGTAAACTAGGTTTGAATTACTTTAAAGCTAATGTAGTAGAAGGTGTACAAGAATCATTACAAGATGTTTTACAAGAAGCTACACAAAACTATTATGTAGACACTTATAAAAATCCTGCTGCAAAGAACTTTATGTATGCAACAGGTTTGATAAGTGATGCTATAAATAAACAGTTTAGTGGTCAAGGAGCAGAAACATTTCTTTCTGGTTTCTTAATGGGAAGTATTCTTCAAGCACCAAGTAAAGTTAAAAGCTTTATGACAATGGGCTATAATGATTACTTTAATAAAAGTGAGAAGTATAAAACATACATAGAAGAAAGAGAGGCTGAAGCAGAATCTGTTGTAGAGCACATGAATACCATGTGGAAGAATAGTGATTTATTCTTTGATCCAAGAATGACAAACTATGCTACACAGTCTTTACTATACAATACTGTTTCTAATCCAGATGAGAAAAGTACTAAGGAAATTAAAGATGATAGGTTTACTGCATTTCAAACTGCTGTAATTAGTTCTTTGCAAAGAGGAACTTTTGATATGTTTATAAATCACTATGAGAAATATAAACAAGCAACACCTCAAGACATTGAAGAAGCATGGGATTTACAACCTGGTCAAGGGGCACAAGCAATAGAAAACTTTAATGAATCTATAGAAAGTGCTAAGAAGATATCATACAGATATAATCAGGCAAAAGAAAAGATGAAATTTTTAGCTAATCTAGATGACTATGAGAAAGATAGTTATAAATATAAGATGGCTAAGATTTATAATAGTGCTTACATGCAATCACTATTTAATTTTGTTTTCTTACAAGGAGCCTATGATGATGCTGCAGGAAGATTAGATAAACTCTATAAAAAACTTGCATCTATTTCATCAATCAAGAACTCTAACTTTGCTGAATTTGCTGGACTCACTGATCCGGGAAGACTACAGAAAGAAATAGAAATGATGAAAACAGAGATAGAGACATTAGAACAAACTAATGTACCTACTGCTGCAGCTGAAATAAATAAAAAGAAAGAGCAATTAGCATTGTATTCTAATTTTAAAGAGAAGCAAGATGCAATTTTAAATGCGTTTATTACAAAGACAAAATTATCTTCTTTATCTGAGGCTATTCTAAAAGCAAATCCTGGTCTTACAAAAGAACAATTAAGTTTACAGACCTTTGATAAGTTAATAGAGCAGTATGATCAAGGTAAATCTAATGAGTTTATAGAATACAAAGACGCATTTAAAAATTTACTTTTAGGATTATCTAAAGATAATGATGAAAAAGTAGAGGTACAACGTCAGATAGATGCTATGGACAAAGGTATGGATGGTCTTTTTGATGATCTTCTTGATACACATATACTTAAGCATGAGAAAAACCAAATTGTACCTTTAATTAATATCTTATCTAATCCAAATGATTTTCATGATCATCTACTTAGAAATTTTCAGTGGATGAGAAATTTGTATTACAATAGAAAAAATATTATTAAAGACATTGTAAATTCTGAGATTACAAATATTGAAAGAAATGCATTAATAAATGAACTTGCAGATCAAGGAATTTTTGTTGACTTAGAAGAGTTTGCTAAGTGGACAGAAGATCCAATGTATGAACCAGAATATTTTATTGATGTAAAAAATAACTCTATTATAAATAAAGGCAGTTTGCTTTATGATGACTATTATAAATTATTTGAAAAGGCTGCAGAACTAGAAGCTGTAAAACCAGCTGGAGAACCTGAAACAGATTCTGAAAAGTTAAAAGGAATAATAGATGATATTACAGAAGACAGAGATAGAAAAATAGATCAGGCAAGACAAAAGTTTGATGAAGCATTAAAAAGTAAATATGATACTACAGAAGCTGAATTAAGAAAGTTAGCTAAAGAAGCATCAGAAGCTTCTGGAGAAGATTTAAATGTATATCAAGCTAGATTGGCAGAGTATGAAGCTATTTTAGAAAGGTTAGAATCTTTAAATAATATACAAAGAATTGCATCAGATCTTATCCTTAGAGAAGAGATGACCAATGAGCAACTTATAGAAGCTACAAATATTATTCTTGATGATCCAAAAAATGATGCTGACATTGCAGAATTGCGTGATAAAATCTTAGAGATAGATGCAGAAGTTACTGATGTCAATACAGCTGTTGAAAATGCAGGATTCTATTTGGCTATAAAACCTTTACTACTTGATTTAATTAAAGAGCAACAAGATTTTATTAATAACTATACTCCATCTGATTTTGTAGATGTTGAACAAACAGAAGAATGGACAAAGTACCAACAAGAGTTAAGAGAAATTAATGCAGAATTTGAAGAGTTAGTAAAAGAAGCTAAATTAGATTTCTTAGAAGCTGGAGGTAATCCAACTGATGTTAAGACATACTCTGTTGATGATTCATTTGAAGAACTTCCAGAAGAGTTGCGGGATCAGCTAACAGATGCTTTTGATGTTTTCTTAGTTGATAGATTAAAAGAAGATCTTTCTATAAAACAAAATGATCCAGACAAATACAACTCATTAAAACAAAGATGGCAAGAAGATCAAGATGAGGCTTCAGAAATTATTAGTAACTACAATAATAAGATTAAGGAACAAGCTATAAAGAATTCTACAACAGGTGTTACACCACCAACTTTACTTTATGGCAATGAGGTTATTGAACCTTCTACACCTTTAAAAAATTTAACAGATCTATATTTATTATATGAAAAAGCTGTAAAAACTAAACAGCTAACAACTGATTCAGGTAAAACAATAGCTCTTACACCTGAAGATATAAAAAATATCAAGGAAGATATGAAATCCATTGCTTCCTATATAGAAAACAAAGAGAAAACATATAAGCTAAAACCAATAGCTCAAGAAGTAATTGAAAGATTGGAAAAAACAATATTCAATAGACAGAATGAACTAGAAGTTGTTGTGGATGAGGAAGGGTTTGAATCTAGAAGATTTAAAGATGCAAAACCTACAGATCCTAGACCTGAAAGAGCTACAGAAGTTGCTTCACAAATTGAACAAGAAATTGAAGAAAAACCACCATTCATATTTAATAAGCTTGAGGATAACAGTATTCAAAACTTATTTAGAGAAGTAGTACTTGATAATCCAATAGGTTCACTTGAAGAAAGAATAGATGCATTCTTAACTAATATTAGAACAAGCTATCCTCAGTTTAAATCTGATAAGAAAATTGCAGGTATTAAGGAAAGCCTAATGACTGATCAAAGTATAGAAAACTTAGAAAGACAAATTAGTAAATATGCATTTGAAGAAACTAGTTTTGCCGGTACTAACATTGATGCATTAGTTAGAGAGTTTCTAACACTGAATCCTGCAGGTGGCTTTATGCAAATACCATATGATTCAACAATCAGTATAAGAGGTGTAAACACTAAGATCTCTGATATAATGTCTAAAGAAGCTTATGATTTTCTATTTAATCCTGTTACAGGTCAAGCCACTAGGTTTAGAAGAAACATGATAGATGGAGGATTCCAATTATTTTCTGGTAATGTAAAAGTTTTTGATAGAAACGCAAGAGATGGTAGAGGTGTTACTGGAGAACTAGATCTTCTTTTAATAGATGCAGAAGGTAATCTTGCTATTGTGGATCTTAAAGCAGCACAGGAAAAAACCTGGAGAAATTTAGGTGCACCATATGCATTAAAAAAAGATGGGAAGGAACTAACTGATAAAGAAGGTAACAAGGTTAAAAATAAAGGAAATAAAAAGACTTACTTTAGAGCTCAGCTAAGTGTATACCGCAATAGTATATACAACATGAGTGGTCTAGATTCATCAATTCTTTTATTTCCAATTGAGATGGAAGTAACCATGGATGGTTATATTAAAAAACTTAAGCGTCCAACAGCTGATCTTTCTAAAAATAATAAGCTTAGTGAAAATGGTATGTTTATTATTTTAGAACCACTTGATGATGCTACCATGGAGAAATTTGGTTTTCAAAGAACAGGTCCAGAAACTATTGAAGCTTTACCAGAAGCTGAATCTGAAGAAGAACAAGTACCAGAGGATGCAATTCAAGTAAGTGATCCTAAAAAACAAACCCTTAATGAGTTTTTAAATCAAAAGGTAATGTATCAAGGAAAGATTGGTACACTTGTAACTAATTTAGATGGTGGCTTCTCTGTAGAAATAGAAGAAGATGGTGTACTATCACTACTTGATATAAATGTTTCAGGTAAAAATATTAAGGATGGTAATGTAAATATTGTTTCTGTTGGACTATCTCCTATTGCTCAGGTAGAAACATTAGGTCAAGTTACCCAAATTAACTCAACCACCATTAATGCTAGATTCTTAGATAAAAATGAGAGAACAGCAGAGATTAATGGAATCAAGTATACTATAAATAGAGATAGTGCAGGTGCTATAGTTTCATTATCTTATTATACAAATGATAAGGAGATAGATGAAACACAAGAGAAGATTAATAAAATCAATAAAGAGATATCTGATTTACAAAAACAAAAGAAAGAAGGTGCTAATAAAAACATTGAGCGTGAGATCCGTAAAAAAACATTTGAATTAAATAGGTTAAACAGTTTAAAGACTGATCTAGTTAATAAAAATCAAAAACGTACAAGAAGAGGTGGGAATGCTGATGATTTAATCTTTGCATTAAACAGACTACCTAACAGATTTCAAAAACAAGTTCCTGCTAGTCTACCTACAGATAGAGAAGACCAAGTTAATTTAATTGCACAACTGTCTGAGTCAGAGTCAGTTACAAAAGAGATAGATAAAATTCTATCTGAGCATGGCACTACAAAAGATATTGAAGATTTATTTGATGGAAAAATTGATAATCTCACTCCTACCAAACAAAAAGAAATTGAAGAGTGGGGTGTTGAATTAATTATTAAATTAGAAGAATATCAAAATAGATTAGCCAACGAAGAAAGATCTACTGTTCCTGTAGATAATACAATAGCAGCAGTAAATGAAATACTTAATAATTTAACAGCAATTAAATTTTTCAAAAATGGAAAAATCACAAAAACCTCAAGAAAAGAGTTTGAAGCCAGAACAAAAGTACAGCAGGGCACAAATGTACCTTCTGTTCAGAAGCCTGCCGGAGCAACAACAGAGGGAGTTTCTAGACAAACAATATCAAGAGAAGATCTTGAGAAGAGCATCCAAGACGCAAGACAAAGGATCCAAGGCATAAGCTTAGGTTCTACATCTACTCAACCTACTGAAGATAGTGAAAGAGATGAGATTAGAGCTGAAGTAGAAGATTTCTTTGATGAGTCAACAGATGATTTAGAAATGACTTTTACTAATGCTGTACTAAAGTTTGTTTTTGGACAAACAAAAGAAGGTCCATACTCTGAAATTGTAGATGAAGTTTACAATGAAAGATTGCAGAATGTTGAGAATAATGCAGTATTAGAAAATCTAGCAGAAGGTGAAATACTACTTAATTCAGAACCAGTTGGAGCATTTAAAAAAATAAACCAAACATTTATTGTTCAAAGTGTAGATTTAGAAGCAAGAACCGTACAACTATTTAGTCCTATAAGGAAGAAAAGTTATAACTTTACTGAACAAGAAGTAAAAGAAAATTTTATGAGACCAAGTGATGAAACTAAACCTGTTGAAGAAATGACAGTTACTCCACAAACAAAGGAGAATGTGAAAGGTACAGAAGCTAACATAACTAATTTATCTAAAGATCCTGATGCTTTAGAAAAAATTGAGGTTGAAAGTGAAAACTTGACACCTGAAGAAAGAATGGAAAATGTAAAAAATATTTTTAATAAGTGTTAAGATGGCTTGTGAATTAAATGGACCTGCAGTAGAATTTGTATATGCTTATGTATATGGTGAAATAGCAGATAGAATATCTGGTAAAAATAAAAATCCTATTGACATAAAAGCAATTATGAAACAGTTCTATAAAGAACTAAATAATATGCCTAATGAAGGATTTGAGTCAGAAGAAGATAAAAAAGAGAAAGCACTGTATTTTGCTCAAGCTATTCCTCAAATCTTTGCGTTAGTTGCTGCAAGACCAAAAGCTAGAGACTATATTCTTAAAACAAATACACAGTTATTCATTGATATTCCAACGCTTGCTAATGAATTTGCTGACATTAAAAAGGTTGAAGTTCTTGTTAAACCAACTATTAAAACAAAAAAAGCAGCAACAAAAGAAGTTAATAAAGCTTTAGAAAGTGAATCATCAGAAGAAATAGATGACACAAAACCTTACAACCATTCTGGATGGAGTGCTGCAGAGTACAGTGCAAAAGTTGTTTATCCAAATGGAACTACCGGACAAGGTGCATATAGAGTGGATCCTAATTCAAATAAACCAAAAAATGAAAAGGATCCAGAAAAGAAAATGTTTGGTGAAGTAATTAGAGATATAGTATACATGGCAAGACAAACGCCAGAGAATAGTGATGAGATACTATATGGAGAAGACAATCCTGTTTCATTAGTACTTAAAGTGATGCAGGTTAAAAATGCTGATCCACAGATGTTTACACAATCAGACATGGAGTATCAAAGTAAAAATCCAAATGTTGCTGGTGTAGTTGCTGTTATTTCAGATACAGAAGGTAATGAGGTATACTTTAATGAAGATGGTACAATCAATAGACAAGGTGGTGGAAGAAGAGTATATCAATGGCTTAGAAAACCTGTAGTAGAGGATGGTAAATTATATTTACAAGGAGCCTACGGTAAAAAAACTTCTTTGGTTCCTGCACAAGAAGCAGCTGAAACAGCACTTAAACAAAGAAAAGAAGCAGGAATTATTAAAAAAATAACTCCAGAACTTATTGCAGTAGAAACTTTAGAAATAAAACTAAAACAAACTACTCTATTCAATAAGCTACTTAAGTTAAGAGAAAGTGTTGAGTCATCAGATGAGCCAGTGTATCTTACAATAAATGGTGGGTCATTTGGACTAGTAAATGAAGATGTTAAGCCAATACCAATTAGTAAAACAGATTTAAATATAGATGACATACAGTTGCAATTATTGCAGAGTGGTAGATATTCTATTAAACTTTCAAGTAATAGACCTGGTGTAACAATAGATCAAACATTGGTTTTACAAAGAGATAATATATCTGATCAATTAGCTGGACATATTGCAGATATACTAACTACTACAGCTAAATTAAATGGTCGTGAGTTAACACCATTTCAAAGAAGAGTATTTTTTGAAAACTTTATTAATAACAAACCAACTAAAGGTGAAGATACAAATCCAGATGGTATAACTGTTAAAGAAACTACTGATGAAGATGGTCAAGCTATTTTAGAAATAAAAATTAAAGGAGAAGACCCAATAGAACAAGATGTTTTATATACACCTGAAACAAGAGAGTTGATATATAAACATCTATTAGAAGCACGGACAAACTGGGAAATTTATGCAAAACAAAAAGGTCCAAAGAAAGTATATAGTGCATCTTTAAATCTAGTTGATAAGCTAATGGGTAAAGAATTTACCGATTATATTATAAATGAAAAGGGTAAACTAGAAGAAGTACAAGAAGATTACTTAGACTTTATTAAAGACAGTGTTCTTATTGAGTATCCAGAAGAAACATCTAAATACTTCTCTGGGTTAAATGCATATTTGACATTTAATATTCCTGATATATTAGTACCTGGTCAAAAGTTATATGAAGTTGGTCCTCCAAAAGAGGTTAATCCAGATAATAAAAAAACTAAAAAGAGTGCTCCGTCAGAACCAAAGGCACAAGTTAAAAATTTTAATAATTATCAAGTAGCCAAAGATGCCTTTAATGATGGAAAAGGTACATGGGGTATGAGACCTGCAAGAGGTTTAACACCAATGGTTCCTTTTCAAGAACATTTTGGTAACCCATGGTCTACACAAAAAGATAATTTAAATAAGGGTGTTAAGGTTGTTGATGATATAGAGACTGCAGTACAGAATTATGAAGACTGGTTAACAGGTAAGAAGCATAAAAATGTAGAGCAAAAAAGAAGAAAATGGATCTTAGACTCAATTCAAAAAGGTTGGCTAGATGATGTAACATTTATTTACTATAAGAAATCTGGTGAAAAATATAGATCTCATGTAGATGTTCTTGCAGATTTAATCAACAGAAGAAATAAAGTTGAGGATGCTGACATTGTTATAACAGAAGTTGTCCCAGAGACTAAACCGCAAAAAGCAACAAAACAAGATATTATTGCAGCTCAAAATACTATATCTAATATCTTAAGAAAACCCGGGAAAAGTTCTTATCTATCAAGAAAACAAGAGTTAAATACTTTTTTAGATAAATTCTTTACTACTAAGAAAACAAAAGACAAAGCTCTTGACTGGTGGAATAATTCATTTTTATCACAAGTAAAAATTGATAATGAAACTCAAATAAAGCTTTTAATGAGGCTTACTGAATTAGCTAACTCAGATGCTGTTGCTACTTTTGAAAATGCAAGTATTACTCTTTGGAAAGGTGGTACTAACGTGGACATTTACCATGAGGCATGGCATGCTTTTTCACAGTTGTTCTTAACTCTTGAAGAAAAAGAAGCATTGTATGCTGAAGCTCAAAAAGTAAATAAGTGGAAAGATGCTGATGCATTTGATATAGAAGAAGACATAGCAGAAGACTTTAGATCATATATGAAGTCTGAGAAGTTTAAAGAATCTCTTCCAACATTTCTTGCTAAACTATTTGAACGCATAGCTTCTTTCTTAAGATGGGCTTATGGTGGGATAACTAGAAAAGACATGACCCGCCCAAGAGACATTCCTAGAGTAAGAGAGATGTTTGATGTTCTTAGAACTAACAAACCAGAACAAGCAATTAAAAAAGGTTTATTCCAAAGTTTAAATGCATCAACTCAGAATGTTAGATTTACTAAACTAAACAGAGGTGATAGAAATATCCAAGCAATTAAGGCTAACAAAAATGTAGTAACATTTACTGCAGATGAAAGTCTAACAATTAAAAATACAATAGATGCTTTAGCTGCTGCTGAATTTCAAAACTTTAATGTTCAAGCTAATACCACAACTGGATTTTTAAAAACTACTAAGAATTTAAAAAATAGAGCTGCTTTATATGAAAATATATATGATAAGTTTTTAGAGTTACAAGAATATTATGTTGATGAATATAAGCAAGTAGCTTTAAAGAACTTAGAATCTGAGACTGTAAATATTGATTTAGCGGCACAAGAAGCTAAACTAAAAAATATTATAGATCTTGTATCTAAAATCATAACTAACTATGGTGATATAAAACTATCTATTGAGGGTAAACAACAAACAGGTGTTGTTGCATATCACTTAAAGAAATCTAGGTTTACAGCCCTTAAAGAATCTTATAATGAAATAGAAGACACAACATCAATTGAGGCTTCAAAACAATTTAAAGATGCAAGTGGTAATACTTTCTCATCTAAAGAACTGGCTAGTGAAGAAACCTTAATGCTTTTATCAGGAATTTTTAGAGTTCAAAAAAATGTTAAGGGTGAAGTTGTTAAAGATGAGGAAGGTAATATTCAGTATGAAAAAGATTTCTTTGGTATTCCTAAGTTAGAAAGTGTAGATATCATGTGGAAGAGACTTGCTAAGATCTTAGAAGGTTCATATGATATATATGAGATGTACCAAAGATTGGCTGATAATGTAGAAAACTTTCCAGAGTTCCAGCAATTAATGCAGCTCTTACCTCAAACAGTACATGTTGATGTTGAAGGTGGAGGTTATAAAAGTCCAATTGAGTATAGAGTAGAAACTAATTTTTGGCAAGATCTTAAAAAACCAAGAATTAGATACGTTCAGTTAAACATAGACAAAGAAGGTGATAAGAAGTTTAAAACAAAACTTTCTAAAGCTAGTATGGATGTTTATGCAGTTACCGGTGAATGGGAAACAAACTTTATAATGGCTGATCCAAGTATAAATAAATACGTTGAAAAAGAAGTTGGTTCAAATAATAATTTACTAAAGTTAAATAAAATTGTAGAAAGATTTAGTAAAAGAACAGTAATGACTGCTAGAGATTCTGTTGAATTTTTAAAAGCATTAGGTATAGAACTGGACTTATCTAGTCCTGCAATATATAATATTGTCTATAATAAGTCTTTAAACTTTTCTACTGAGTTTGGATTAGATATAATGCTAGATGCATTGAAGGTTGTTAATCAATCTAATGATGAATTTCTTAAAGATGAATTTAGAAGAAATCCTTTAAAGTACTTAGCAGAAGGTATAAATATAAAACTGCGTAAGGACAAAGAACAGGGTTATGATGTACAAAATAGAATAAGAATATTGGCAGAAATTCAAAATGAATTTTCAGATGGCTTTTCTAATTTTAGTGTACTTAATGCAGAAAGAAATAGAGTATGGGAACACTTTGTGGATAACACAATAACTCGTGTAATTACAGCTATTAATAAAGCTGAAACTTACCAAGAGTTAACTACTTCTCCTTTGTTTAAACAAATGCACTGGTTAGCTAAAGAAAATAATACGCAAGTAGGTTTTTCTCAATTGCTTAATAGTGTATTCTATATGAAGAGAAATCCAAAAAAGCCAGAGCAATATGGCAAAAAGAGAAAGAATGCAAAATTACTTCTTCAGAATATTACAGGTACACAGTTTATCAGTAAAGAACAAGATGATACCACAGGAAGTAACACAGCTTCTATGGATGGAGTAGGTAAGTTCTTACAAGAGTTCCATACAATGTTGTTGAATGGTGTAGAGGAGTTTATGAGACATGCTTCTAAGAATATGGCAATGGGTCTTACTGTTGATAAAAAAACTTCAATTATTACATATCCTGGAAAAGCAAAAGAAAGTAAAAACTTATACATTGACATCAATGCATTTGCTCAAGGGGGTGTTGGAGAATTGGAAGGAGCTAAAATAATGATGGGTTACTTATCTGGAGAGTCTCTTAGAATTTTTAGATTTAAAAATGACATAGAGAAATTTAAAAGATATACTGGCTACAATAATGAAGTTACTGATAAATTAGGTAGAAAGGTATTTGCTGGAGAGGCATTTACTTTATTTGATGATATCCTTACTAAAGACACTCAAGAAAAACTATATGACATTATTCAAGATGCTGTAGATAATAAACAGGCAGACTTTGACATGATGGAAATATTAAATGATAATGTAACACTAAGAGATGAAGTAGAGAGAGATATAATTAAATATTTTAATCTAATGACTCAAGAAAACTATGAAAGGCTTGAGGAAAATGAATATGTAGATGCATCTTTAGCAGCAGAATTTGCTAAGAAAGGAGAAGATGTAAATGAAATTTTAACTAAGGCATATACATATAATTCTTTTATTCATAAATATGAAACTGTTATTCTTGCATATGGTGATTTAGCACAATACAATCATAAGAAAGAAGAGTTTCATAAAAGAAATGCTGGTTTAGGTTCTGGTGGTCTAGGTTTTAGAGCTGATGCTTTAGCTATGCAGTTTGTAAACAATATGCTTCCAAAAAGATATATTGATTACTTAAACAATACAAGAACAAAAGATAAAATAAAGTATAGACAATATGATGGTACATTGAAAACTGCCATCATGAAAGAACTTAAAAAAGATTCTAAATACTATCCAGAGTATTTAAAAGAATTAACTAAAACATATACTGAAAGATATGGTGACGCAGTTAAAGCTAAAGCTCTTGCAGAAAAAGTATTAAAAGAATACAAACAAATGAAAGTAGCTGATGGTCAAGGTTATATAACTTTTGAAGCTTATAGAAATCTTAAATGGTTAGAAGGTAAATGGTCAGATGAGCAAGAAGATCTTTATAAGAAAGTATCAAGAGGAGAAAACATTACTCTAGAAGATGCCATACAGTTTTTCCCTCCTTACAAATTACAGTACTTTGGTAATATACAATCAACCGGTTTACCTGTAACATCATTCCACAAGTTCTCACTTGCACCATTAGTTCCAGGAGTTGCAAAAGAAGGTTCTGAATTATATGACCTACATATGAAAATGATGGAGCAACAAGTAGATTATGTTACATTTGAAACAGGATCTAAGATTGGACACATTGGAACTGGTGATGAAGTCTTTAATGAAGATGGATCTTTTAATCAAAATGTTAAATTTACAGAGAACACCATCTTTGCAGAATTCCTTAAAAATCAGACAGAGATTAACTCCTCATTTAAAGAAGTAACTATATTTTCTACACAGATTAGAAAGATGATCCTTGAAGGATTATATGAGAATGGTGAAATCATATCTAAAGATAAAGAAGTTATAAGAAGAGTTAATGACTACATAAAAAATGTAGAGTTTTTAACTAATCTTCATAAGTTACAACTATTAAATCAACTTGGATATGAAGAGGTAGATGGAGAATACCTTCCAACTGCCAATGCTAGTATGGAAAAACTTACAAGTGTAATTAGAGCTAATCTAGAAAAAGATGATATATTAAGTGATGACCTTATAGATTTTATAGATGTATATGAAAGTGATAACTCTCTTGTAAATGATTTATCTTTTCATCCAGAATCTGCTAAAATTGAAAAATTACTTTTATCAATTATTAACAAAAAAGTTATTAAGCAAAAAGTAAAAGGAGAAGCATTGGTACAAATGTCTTCTGGCTTTTTCAATCAATATGCTGATATATCAAAAACTTTATCTACTAAAACTAAAGCAGAGAGAGATGCTGTAATTAAAAAATATGTAGGAACTAACTTCTTACCTACATTTCATAAAAAAGCAAATGGTTATACTGCAGCTATGAAAGTAATGATAGCTATACAGGGAGACTATTATAAGCTTTTTAGTTTAGATTATGGAAATGGGGAAACCATTGGAGTATATTTATCAGATGGTGTTCTAGACATGGACAATTCACTCATGAGATTGAATGAAAAAATTAAAGATGAAGCTTGGTTGAATGCAAATAATGAAGCTAACAGAAGAGCAATAACATTAGTAGGAGTTAGGATTCCAGTACAGGGTCTAAACTCTGCAGAATTTGCTGAAGTATATCATTTCCTTCCTCCACAAGCAGGTAATATTATCATTCCACCAGCTGAGATTGTAGCTAAATCAGGAGCTGACTTTGATATTGATAAACTTACAACCTTCATGACAAATTTAAATTCTGATGGTACAGTAAAAAAAGCACAGTTTAATAGCTATAATGAATTCAAAGCTGAATACAATAGATTAAAAGCTGCAGGTTTATCTACCGGTGAAATAGAAATGTTATTTGAAGAGCAAAAAGCAGGTGTAGAAAATGATCTTATATATAACATGAAAGAAATTCTGGAATTACCAGATAACTATGTGTCTTTAATCACTCCTAATAGTAATTATATTTTAGAGCCTATTGCTGCTGAACTATCACAGTATGTAATGAAATATAATCCATATGCTAATAAAATGACGGATCCAAATATAGATCCAGATAATGCAACTAAAAAGATTATTAGCCCTACTAGAGTTTTAGAATCATTGTATAATGTATACAAACATGAGTCTAACATTGTAGGTAAGAGAACATTAGGATTGGGTGCTATTGAAAATACTTTTAATGTAATCTTTAATAGCTTGGGTGCATACATGCCTAATAAATACATGCACATTGTTGGTAAAAATATAGAGGAGAGAGATGCACACTTGTGGCTAAGACATCATAAATTAAATGTAGATGGTGAGGACTTTATCTCAATGTCTAACATGTTTGATGTGGAAAATGAATATAAGGTAGCAGATATTTTAGCGCAATTAATAAATGGTTGGGTGGATGTTGAAAAAGATCCTTGGATTTTCTTTATTCAAGGTAATTATGAGACTGCACCAACATTAATGTATTTATTAAAAACAGGTGTACCTGTCAAAGAAGCAATATATTTTGTATCTAATCCTCTAGTTAGAGAATACATAAAACAAAAAACTCTTGCTAATTCTACATATGCTGAAGTATTAAATAATAAACCAGATAATCCAGCTATAGTAGCTAAACAAGCTGCAAGTAGAGTTATTGAAAAGTATTTTAATACAAGAGAACTATCAAGTTCTGCAAAATCAAAAAACATATATGAAAAAGGTGTTGAATTAGCTGAGAAATACTTAGAAGGTAGAAAAGATAAATCTTTCACTGAACGGGAGATGCTAACTCTTATTGAAAATTTCTCTAAGAATGAAGGTAAACTTTCTGCTAATGAAGCTGATCTTGCAAAAGCAATGTTCTTACATTATATAGAGATAGAAGAACAAATCACCGGGCTTACATCATTAAAGCTATCTTCTAATCCTGATACATCTACAAAGACAACTGGGTCAGAAATAGAATTATCAGAATCTGCTATAGAAGAATTAGCTAATGAAACTAAAATTAGCAAAGATTTGTTAAAAGGAATGCTTAATGACTCTGTTATTAGCTCTTTCTTTAATGGTCCTTTATCTCTAGCTGTAATTAGACCTTTGTTTAAATTTAGATATAACAAGGTAATTAGTGACTATATTATTCAGAATTCACAAGTATTTAGAAAAGTATCAAGAAAACTATTAGGTGAAGGAAAGATAGATCTATTCATGACTATGTTTAGAAATGACCTAATTAACATGATTTTTCAGAATGCAATTAGAAAATATAAACTGACAGACAGTTACATGTCTTATACTATCAAAAAGCAAATACCTACTGCACTAGCTTCTGATATAAAAAGTAGAGGGGCATTTGTTAAAGCTAACAAAGATGGTACTAAGTTTTTGTATATAGATGAGGCTTCACTCAAAGAAGAATTTGATTCAGAGGCATGGGCAAGAGGATCAGAAGAAGTAAACAGCTATGAAAATAGAAACATGTACTCTTTAGATCCAAGAACCTTCATGGAGAATGGTAAACTAAACTTTGAGCTATACATGAGATTTGTTGCTGAAAGAGAGTTCTTAAGATCAGAATACCCTATCAATGAGATGGTTAATAAATCTTGGTTTAGAAAAGAAGGACTAGATCTTTATGAAGCTAATCCAGATGTGGATGGAGGAATATTAGGTAGATTTATCTATGAGAGATACATTACCAATAAAGCATTGGACAATGTATATAACTTCTATCATTTGTTTATTGATAAAGACAATGCTCTAGCTTCAAGATATGTTAAATTCTTAATTGAACATAAAGATTCATTGCTTAATAGCTATGAGATATTGAATGTACTTAAACAAGACTCAGATAAAACCAAATCTATATTTAATATCTATCTTGCTGATAAAGATATGAATACATCTAAAGCTAATGTTTACACAAGTAATCTTAAGAATCTTTCTGACAGATCTGTTTTAAAAGTAGTTGATAAAGATGAGAATGATAGAATCAGTGATATGTTTGCATTAATGTCTAACTTTGCCTTCTTACAAACTGGTCTTAATAAAACTAAATTGAGCTTTACCAATGTTGTAGATTTTACAAACTTTTTAGATGTAATGAAAAATGAATCAGATCAATTTATAGATTTATTAAATGCAAGTGGAGATGTTATACTTGATAAATTCTTTGAAAAGTTTACACAAGTAAATTCTCGTAGAAATATTAATAAGGGTAGATACAAAGACTATCTTATGGATTTTGATACAAATCTAGGTATAGATGTTACAGACCAAATGGAAGATGAAGAAAAGTCACCATATGATCTAATAGAAACTAATAGAACTAATGTTTTCCAATATCAGGATGAATTAGGTAATAAAGAATTCTATGAGAAACTAGTTAATCAAAATGACAATGTTGTATTTATCAAAAACAATGTTAATGAAACTTACAATAAGAAGAAAAAGAATTTTGGTGGACAACAAGAACTAGAAAAGTATGCTGGTAATATGACAATGAACATAACAACATCTTTAACTAAACTTGGGGATAATTTTCAAAATTTACCAAAAGAAGCTTACAAAGATGTTTTAAGATTATGGGAAGAAGAAATTGCACACATTAAATCTATTAATGATGGTGAAAGTAAATTCACACCTATAGCATTTCCAAACACAGGATTTGGGGATTCTGCATTGATGCCTCAAGAATTATTTGTATATTTAAGTACAAGATTGTTTGATGAATTTGGATACATAAATCCAGGCTCAGCAATGTATAATGAAATGCAAAAAAGAACAGAGATTGCAGAAGGTTTAACAGATCAAGAAATACTTGATCAACTAGGTTTAGAAGAAGATCCATTTAAATGTGAATAATAATGTCTTGTCAAGTACAAATAAATACAATTAATCAGCTAAAAAGTAAAAACATAATTGATGATTTTTCTTTTGATGGCTTAAATAGAATTTTAGATAGAGCAGAGTTTGATAAACTAAATGAGAAATATACTGCGTTTGCTAAGGCTAAGTATCCTAATTTAGTTGTACCAGATGGTGAGCTTTTATTTAGCATCAATGTTGTTGAAAATGAAGACTGGTCAAGATCAACTTACAGAAGGGATGCAAAATATAGAACATATTGGGCAGTACCTAATAAAGATCTATTTGCAAAATTGCAGGTTGAGTTTGATAAGGGTAGAGATCCTGAAGCTCAACCAATGATGATGAGAATAAATATTGATAGATTAAAAAATACTGGTTTTCAGGTTGTTTCTAATGGTCAATACTTAAACTTAACTAAAGATGAGGTTGATACAATCTATGAAAACTATGTTAATCTCATGGATAGAAAGAGAGAAGGCAAAGCTGTTGATAGAGAAAAGTTTCAACAAGTCTTTGATAATCTACAAGTTTTTAAATCTAAGAATACTTACATATTTGGAGAATGGGATGTTAAAAATAATGTCTTTAAAGGAAGATTAATGTCTTCACCAAACATAAAGGAGTTATATAATGAGCTAGATATTTTATTTGCTAATATAGATTTTGTAGCTTCTGTGCCAGAAGACATAGGTAGAATGCTTGAAAAGAAAAAACTTTATAAACTCAATGTAGATAAAGCATATAATTTTAGAGGGGAAGATATGATTAAGAACTTATACTTCAGCAATGAGGCATTAGTAGAAAAAATATTTAAAACAAAAGCTGATCAAGTAACTCCTGAACAAATTGTAGACTATGACCTCTTTTTTAATTATTGGAGTTTAATATTTGAATTGAAAAAATTATATGAACAAAAAAATTATGATAAAATCTTTCCTATACTTAATCAAATAGGTATATATGATTATAATGCCTATAGATTAGTTAAAAAAATTAAAAGTGCAAAAGTAACTGAGGCTGATATAGATTCAGTTGTAAATGAAATTATTAAAAACTCTGCTATAAATAAAATAAATATAGATAAAACAGATTTACTTAATAATCCTAAGATCTATAATGAGTTAAATAATGAATTAAATAAAACATTAGCTTCATATCTTTCTAAGTTTGGTATAAAGACAGAAGTATTAGAAAATATTCAGGATAGATTGGGTATAGATAGCTTAGCACATGTAGATATACTTAATAAAATAATTTATACAAATAAAAATAATCAACAGGATTACCCGCAACAAGCAGGTAAAGTCATTGCATTTATGATGCAGCATAACCCACTCATAACAGAAATTACTTCTAGTATGAGAAAGTCTTCTATGTTTAAGAATTTATCAAAGGATGAACTTTTAGAAGCTGTGGGAGATTTAATATCACAAGAACTTCATAAAAAAACAAATACACAATTACCAAAATCACTTACTGAGTCAATAAAAAATCTAATAAAACAGTTTTTTGATTTTTTAAATAACTTAAAAATCTCTAGAATAAATAAAAACATAGGATATATTGCAGATAATATTTTGATTCAAAATCAATCATTGATCACACAATCTGTGTATAAACCAGGATCTGTTGGTAAAAAAGTATCTAAAATATCTATAGAAAAAGCATTGGAATCTGATCCATTTGCAAAAACTATTGTTGATAAAATGGCTGAACATTTTATACTAACGGGAAGTATAACTTTATCCATGCAAGGTGCTGTATATAGACCTGATGAAAATCAATTGCATGACTTAGATTGGGTAAGTCCTATACCTAGAAGTAAAGCCATTGAAATTTTTAATAAACTATATCCAAAAAATAAGTATATAAGAAATATATATAATGAAGAGTATCAAACAGATACCTGGTTGATAGCTCCTGAAGGTTATACAATTCAAAACTTACAATTGGATACTTCTAAAAAAGTATTTAAAAATGGTGTGGTTACAGGGTCTACAAATAAAATTATTGGTTATGATGTAGTGGACTCAAATGGAAATGTTGTAAGTAGTTATTTACCATTAACAGATTCACACACTGGAAAAATTGAAGCTAAATTAATTGATATCTTCACTTATGAAAAAAATATAGAAGAGAAAACAGCCGGTAGAAAAGTTACATTAGACTCAGGTACAGTTTTAGAAATTGCAAATTGGCAAAATACTTTTAATGCTAAATTAGAATTTGGAAGATTAAAAGATATATGGGATTATAATAGATTTATTCCAAATGAAAATATTCAAGAAGATGCGGGTCTTATGGCTTATGGTATTCCATTAGTAGACATTAATATTGAAACACTACAGGATGCAAGATCTAAACGTGTAGCAGAAGAACTTGCTAAAAAATTAAGTCTTGGATTAAATATAGGTTTTCAGAATATCACACCAGAAAAAGCAGCTGAGATAACTAGAGTAAGTCCAACACCTTATAATGGTGAACCAGCTTTTTATTATGCAGGTACTGTTTATGTAGTAGGTGATAATGTAAGTATAAATACTGTACTGCATGAGTTTGCTCACCCGGTTATTAATGGAATTAGAACAAAGAATAGAAAGTTATTTAACAATCTATATGATGCATTAATAAAAACTGTAGAGGGTCAACAAATTAGAGACAATGTTTTAAAAAACTATCCTGAGCTTGTTTCTAATGAGGACATGCTAAAATCAGAGATACTTACTTATGGTTTACAATTGTCTTCTGTAAATAAACTAACTCAGAAAATTCAAACAGAAGGTTTTGAGTCTGTTATAAATAAAATTCTAGCTGCAATCAAAGACTTCTTCAGAGGAATATTTGGTAATAAACAAGGAATTAGTTCAATAAATGAAGATACTACATTGAATGAACTAGGAAGCATGTTACTAGAGAATGAGATAGATTTGTCTGAGTATGATGTAACAGAGGATGATTTATTTCAGTACGGTAAATTTGTTACTGAAAGAGCTAATGAATTAACTAAATCACTAAGTAAAGAATCTTTAGAAAAAATTATTAATGAATGGTATGCTAGTAATCAAGCCATATTAAATAGATCTAAGAACTTTAAAACTGATAAAGCTATAAAGCAAATGGTTTCTGAAACTATTTTTGGTTCAAAGACAGAAGGTGGTTCAAAGAATTTATTACCAGAAGCAGTATCATTACTCCGTGATTTTCAAACAATTACAGATACAAGTAGATATACTTCTGAAGAGTTAATGTCTTTAGTAATAGATGCTGAAGATAAACAAATAAAAGAATTATATAAACAAGCTAGAGCCTTAGTAAATAGTATAGATAAAATTGACATCATAGCTGAGAACATGCTTAATGATTTAGGTAAAATCTATAAAGATAAAAACGTTAGTGCTAGAAATACCCTTGCTCTTGTTAATTTCTATAAGCAAAACACATATGCTTGGAAAGAAACTATTGATCAGTTTAACAATGTGCTAAGAGAATCTGGGGTTAAGATGGATAAAGACAATCTATTCTATAATGTCTTAAATAAAATCAATGCTAACCTAGATGAAGTTGATGTAATTATTTCTCAAATTTATAAAAAGAACAACATTCAATTCTATGTAGAACTTACAGGACCAATGAATGAGTTTGTTCAAGAAGAATTTAAAAAGAATCTAACTATAGCTTTTAAAAATGCTTACAACAATCTTGCAGAAAGAGAAACTGCTATTAACAACTTCTACAATAAAGTAATCTCTCAAGAAGATGTTACTGATGATCTAGAAGAATTATATAAAAGAGGAGTTCCAAAGGATGTACTTGCAAGGTTTTTGAATCTATATCAAGATATGGTATCTACACCTGAGAAACTGCAGGGTGCACTAACTGGTCACGCCAGAGATGTAAGTTGGTTTAATAGATTCTTAGAGAGCTATACTTCTAGTAATGATCCTATAGTAGGTTCTTTAGCATTGTTTATTCAAAATCAAAGAACAGAGATTACTAATGACTTCATGGAAGAGTCAGGTTCTTTCTTAAAATCATTAGAGAAACTATTACCTCAAGTAAACTTTAATAAACTTAATGTTACTCAGATTCAAGACATGGTAACATTTGAGGATACCATACTATACTGGGATAAAGAAACTGGTAAACCTATTCAAAGAAAGATAAGAACTTTCTTAAATGAGTTTGGTAATGGATATAGATATGAAGAAGATATTTTAGAATATAATTTAGCACAAGCTAGAATTTCAAAAGACCAGGACAAAATAATTCAAGCCAGAGAAGAACTTAGACAGTTCAAAAAAGATTACATGTGGCAAGAGTTTGTTCCTGAATACTATGAATCAGATAATGTTTATGATGAACTTGTAGAAGGTTATGATGCAGCTACAAGTAAGAGAATAAACATGGAAGCTTATGCAAAAAGAAAAAATGCATTAGATGAATATAATAGCTTACTTAGTGAACATGATGATGAGTTATCAAGATTTGAAAACTATGATGCTATTCAAGCTGCATTTAGAAACTTCAAACAATTAAGTAGACTTACTTATGAAGATGGTACAGCTAAACAGGATGATCCTAAAAAAGGCATCTTTGATTTGTCAATAGCAAAAGTATTAGTTAAAGCAAGTAGAGCAAAATCTAAATTCTATGAGTTTGTTCCATCAGAAAAATCATTAGAATCAGCTTATAATGAGTTTATAAATAGTTTAGCTATTGAAGGTATACAAAGAGACACAGTAGAGTTTGACAAAAAAGTTAGGGAGTGGCAAAGGCAGAATATAACTATGAAGTATGCCCCTGCATATGCTGACAAAAGAAAAGCTTTAGTTGCAAGATTAGGAGAGCTACAGACTAAAATGAATTTGCCATTTGATATCTCTGGAACTTATCAAGAGATAAATGATTTAGTTTTTACATATAGGGATGAATTAGGTCAGCCTATTACTCCTGAATTAGGTGAGGCAAAAATCAAAAAGATTAAAGACCTTGAACAAAGCATAATTAATTTTAGAGAAAGTTTAGCTAGAAACACAGGTTTGACTCAGGAAGAGTTATCATATTTAAATTCCCTTACAGCAATGGCTAAAAAAGGAGTTAATTTAACTGATGATCAGAAAAAAGCCATGGTTAGATTGTTAGAAAAGCAAACTAAAACTGGTTTAAATATATCAGAAGCAGCTGAATTTCAAAGTATATTATCAGAACTAGGTGATTTGTCAGAAAAAATACCTACTGACTATTACATGGATGCATTAAACTTTAACTTATCAAGATTAAATAAGCCTGAAGTTACTTCTGATAAAGTAAATGATTATATCAATAGTGATGAGTTTCAAGATTTATTAGATGAAGATGAAATTTTATCTAATTGGTTTGAAGATAATCATGTTTCTAAAAAGAGACGGGATAAAGATAAAGTAGAAATCATCTTTGAATTATCTTATGCAAATAGAATTACTGTACCTTCAGATAAAAAATATATTCTAAGCACTAAGGTTTTAGATAATGAAACTGGTGAGACAATAACATTTAATGGAGTTCCAAATGCTAGACACTCCGTATATAGAGTTAAAAATGAATATAGAACTATTCCAATTGGAGAGTCTTGGGATAATTATATAGGTACTATTATAGATAATAAAGGAAACTATCTGCCAAGATTATTTAATCCGGGAAATAAAAACAGTGCTAAGGATAATAAATACATGAATCAAAGGTTCTTTGATTTAAAAAGATCTAACAACGCTGAGTTTAAATTACTAGAGGAAATGAAAAAGTTCCATCTTGGTGTGCAAAAAGGTCAAAGCAACTACTCTAAGTTATATTTAGATATGCCAAGACATGCACTTAAAGCTGGAGATATTTTTCAAGCTATGCAGAGAGGTAAAATTGGTGAAAGATTTAAAACATTTACTGATTGGAAGAATCAGCTTGTAGGAAAATCTATTACTGACTTTGAGAGAGGATATAACTATGATGCTAAAAACAACTTAGTTAATACAGATTTAAAAGGAAATGAGATAACATATGTACCAGTAGAAGGTATATACAATCTTGAATTAGAAAACACAGATGCTGATATAATTACAGGACTATTTAAATATGGTATGTCTATTAAAACACAAGGTAAGTTACTTGAGAGTTTACCAATTGTGGAAAGTATAGTAGATACATTAGAAGATCCTGCTAATCAACCAAAGAATATGGAAGCATATTCAAAAGGTATATTTAATGTTAGAAATCTTTATCAAAATCCAACAAAAGCTGGAGCTGAAAATAATAGACTTGGACAAGTAAGGTCATTAATAGAAAGAGAATACCGTGGGCAACAAACAGCTTCTTTTGAAGAATCAAATCCAAGACTTGCTAAATGGTTAGACATTATTCAAGGTCTATCTACTAGAGCATCACTTGCTGTAAATATTCCATCAGATTTAAAGAACCAGTTTTCTGGTTATATGCAATCTATGATTGAATCTATAGGAGGAGAATTTATTACTTCTAAAGATTATGCTATGGCAATTCCATGGTCATCACAAGCCATGATAACTTGGGCATCTAAAGATGCATTTGCAGTTGGTCCAGGTTCACTATCTGGACAAATGATACAAAGATTTGATCCTACTTTTACTTCTGAAGATAAATTTGGAAACTCAGTTTCTAAAAGCATTGTAAAAGATCTAGCTAATGGTTCTTGGATGTATGCCCATAGAAAATTTGGGGAGATGGATGTTGCAGTAAAATTGTTTGGTGCATTTTTACATGGACAGAAAGTAAATCAAGTTGTAAATGGTAAGCAAGTATTTATTAGATATGTAGATGCATTTGAATTAGACAAAGAAGGTCTAATGAAACTTAAGACTGGAGTTGATGTTGCATGGGATACTAAATCTGTATTCCATACATACACTAAAGGTGAAACACTTCAGAAAATTGCTGATAAATATAATATTACAGTAGAAGAACTGAAAAAAAGAAACAATGTAGAATCTGAAATTCAGTTTGAAGATGGTCAGGAAATTGTAATTGCTAAATCTGAAAAGTTTAAAGCTTTTAAAAATAAATTGCAAGGAACATCTAGAAGACTATTTGGAGCATATGATAGATTTGGACAACCAGAAGGAAATAAATTCATTGCATATAGAATGTTCTTCTTTATGAGAAAATGGTTTACTCCTATGCTTACAAATAGATGGGGTATAAATACTAAAACAGCATCATTCAGCCAAGGTGGTGAAAGATATGACTGGGCATTAGGTAAATACACAAAAGGTTATTACATCAGTGCATTCCAAACTCTAGTTAGAATGTTAAAATCCAAAGGTGCTGAGATGGCTTATATGACAGATCAGGAAAAATCAGACCTAAAAAGAACAATGGCAGAAGGTATGTTGATTATCTTCACTGCATTAATTGCAAGTATGCTATTAGGTTTTGACCCAGATGATGATGACAAATGGAAAAAAATTAGAGAGAGATCAGGTGCTATTAATGAGGATAACTTTAATACATACGGGTTCTTAGTTAATCACTTCTTACTATTAGTACTAGGTGTTCAAGCTGAAACATCTGCATTTGTCCCACTACCTAAAATTTACGGAGTTAATCTTGGAGCAGATGATTATGTTAAAATGCTAACATCCACATCTACTTCTTGGTATAATACAGTAGTACTTTACACACAAATAATGGGAGATGTCTTAAACTTTATCACTTTTGATGAAGCAGAAAGATATGAGAAAGATCAAGGACCTTATTGGTGGAAACAAAAAGGTGCTCTTAAATTCTGGAAGAGATTGTTTGGAGTAGTAGGATTCACAGGTGGAACAGGTGATGTTGAAACAACACTTAAAAATCAACAGGCTAGTGCAGGTAGATTAGGAGGTTAAACTTTTTTAGGTTTCTTATTAAACTTTTTAAGTTTGTTTAAGTCAACTCCTTTAATTTCATTTGAATTAAGTTTAAACTTGCCAAGTGTACCTTCTTTGTCTTTGCTTACAATAACATAGGCATTGTCTTCTGATACAAAGTTAATGTATACTTCTTGGCCGTTGAATTCAATTTTCATTTTCTTCTTTTTCATAGGTTATATATTATAAAAGTAAAAAAAAATGGGAGAACAGCCTAAGCCATTCTCCCATTTAAAATTAAAAAAATAATGATGAATCATCATTTTCTTCTGTGTCATTGATATTGAATATAAAATCATCTTTATCAATATCAAAATCTGAACCCTTCATGTGTGAAGCATTCTCTCCTGTATATTCTTGATCTTCATCAGGAATATATGCAGGTGTTTCATCTTCATCATCATCTTCTGGATCTTCCAATTGGTTAGTATCACTAACCACCTCATTATGAAAATCTATAGCTTCAAAAGTATTTCCTACAGGATCAGTATAAGTTACTATTGTCTCTGACTGAGCTTCTTCTGCTTCTACTTGTGCAATAAGATCTTCTAAATCCACCTGATTAGGATCAACTGAAGGCACCTCAGCTTCAACAACTACAGGAACAGGTGCAACTATCTGTGCAGATGGTGTGCACTGTTGGAAGTTATTAACAGTTGAGATAAAATAATGTAAGACACGTTGATCTTCCATCCAAGTCTTAGGATGTGAATGCTGCAGAGCTATGGTGACAAAGTTATAGAATGCCCACAAGCTGTTACTATCTACATAGACATGACTAGGTCTGTCCATCTGTTGTCTTACAATACTAGCCTGCTCTGTAGTAAGAATCTGATACTCTGCAAACAAGATACCTAATAGCTGAGCTTGCTTTCTCTTGTTCAGTGTGATACCTTTCATAGACTCTTTGTCAGAACATAACTGATTATAATACATGTGTGCATTAGTTATTTGCTCTTGTATGGTTTTAATTGTCTCTTCATCAGCAGTACCAGTATGTTTTCTAGCCCAGCTTCCCATATCTCCACAGACCATAGTAGTTCCGGTCAAGTTAATATAACCACCAACACCACACTTAAATCTTACTTGTTTGTTATAACTGTTTGTCCAAGCAAACATCATTGATAACTCAGGGTCATTGTTGAAGTTCAACTTATAAATCCCGTGAGCAATCTGTCCATCAGCAGTACATCTATACTCTTCATGAACAACACTGAAACCTGCAGTAGCAAGCTCAGTATATACATAATCCATAACAGATTGGTGACTAATTACAGTGTAAGTAGCACCATGATTTGGTAAAGGCACACTAACTAAGTGCGCCTTTGTACATTCAGCAATTTTCTTTGGCATAATTAAAATAAACTAAGTTGTGTAACAATAGGCTCAAGATCTCTTATCTCTTTATTGATCTTGTCCAAGTAATAATCATAATTAATATCATAGTCAGTAAATGGTTTCTCTACATAGTCAATCATCAAAGATTGTAACCATCTACCTGCTTCTATCTGTATCTCTCTATTGTCCGTGTTATTCTTCTTAATAACCTTGGTGCCTATATTAGAGATAAAATACCTGATAGTATGTTGTAGTTTTTCAACTAAATATTCTCCATCAACAATTTTGTGTTGATAGAAGTTCCAATCACCCTTTATCTTTACACCCCCACAAAAATCAAATATCTCTGTGTTAGATTTAATATAATCCTCGGGTTTAATTCCATCCACAAAATATGCATGGATAGCTTTAGGAATAACTAGGAAGCTTTTGTTCTTGTGCATTGCTAGATTAGCAAACTCAAAACGGCCCTTGCACTTAGACTTACCATCTTCTGTTATAGCAATGTAGTTATTTACATCACCTAGAATAATCTTGGAATATTTATCATGCTCCAATTGTAGATTGGTAATCTTCTCCCACCTTTCACATATCTCCATATACTTGTCTACATACTGTCTAGGGATCATAGTCTCCAAACCATCTGTGTTCTGCATCAGTGGCAGAGCATTTGGTATTTCCTCACAGATCATCTCATACAGCATAGTAAGACTAAGCTGTCCATTAATAGTAATTCTCATAGTAAACTCTGGGTCATACAAGAAACTATTCTCATCATTGCTGAGCCCATAAGTTGAATTCAGGATAATCTTGTATACATAGTTCTTGGGATCTTTCTTTGGAATCTTCTTCCTCTCCTCAAAGAACCACTCATACAGATTGCAGAATTCTTCTTTTGGTAAATGAGCAGGTGCCCACTTATTTCTAATAGCAAGATTAGGATAGAAACTAGTAACGTCAGACGTCATTATTATCATGTCCTCATTAGACTCATATACTTTAGTAGAGCGCGCACCATGGACACCACCCAAACCAAAATCTGTCTGTACACCTTTATACCTTACAGAATATTTAAACCCACCTTTTGTTTCTCCTGGATATATAACTACATCCTGGAACTTTTTCAGAAGATTCTGAAAGGTAGCTGTTTTAAATTCTATATAAGGTAGTATGATATCTTTAACAGTAATCTTTAGTCTGATAGTTCTCATTTTTCTGAGCTCATACTTCTTGATATTAGTCTGTTTACTAAGAAACAATAAAAATAATTCTTTAGATATCCTTGGCTCAGATGCAGAATATAAATCTATCCCATACTCATCTGTCAAAGTTCTACGCAAGTCTATCTGATCTTTACAGAGATGCATAATCTTCTTAGTGGACTGAACATCATTAATACAATACCTGATTATCTCAGGTATCTGTACTGCTGTAACTTCAGTAGTATGATGAATAGGCATATCAATAATGTTATGCCAGTCCATGGTATACTGTATCCACTTTAGACTAGATCTCTTAGCATTGTTGTCCCAATGGTTTAGTTTGAATACATCAAGTTGTCTGATGCTTAAGTCTCTAGGAGAATACTCCTGAAACTCACCATTGTTACTTCTATTGATAACATCTTGAGCTTTGTTATAAATAAACTTGGCAATTGTACCGCCAGGTTGCTCAAGTAGTTGTTCTTTATTTCTTAAAATGTGCTCGGTAATTTGGCTGTCAAACCCAAGACCATTGAAACTTACATGCCATTCATCATAAGCAATGTTTCTTTCTAGAAATGTAATTAGTTCTAGAATATCATTCTTAGATTCATGGATAGTGAAGATTTCTTGTTCTTCAGATTTTACTCCTTCAAAAACTGCTATGAAACAATTGCACAAAGTTTCATAGTCCATTACATAGTGTTGCCTCATATTAATTCAGTTAAGCTGTTTCCCCGTATAAAAAATGGGGCAACCTAAGCCACCCCATAGTGACCTAAATTACTTTTTCTCAGCAGTAAGAAAAGATGCATAATCAAATGTATCAGCATTGACACAAAAGAAATGAATTATATTTTCTACAGCTTCTAAATCTTCAACATAAAATTCTTGAAATACTTCAATCTTATGTCTGTCTTGTTTAGTACCTTTTGTTCCGGTAATTGTTTGTCCATACTCATCTAACTTAGGAAGCATGTGTAAACTCTGCTTAGTAGTTTTAGAGATAATAACAAATACATTTGTACCTGGATCAAAGATACATTCTACATAGGGGCATGATTCTGTAAGAGGAATCATTCTAAAAGTTTGGCTTTCTTGCCAGCTGGATTTAACCAGCATCATTGTTTTTTCACTCATTTTCTGAAGGTTTTGTCAAAGTTATTAAATTTTCACCAATATTGTCCAAATCTACAACATCCAATATTAAAGTTTCTTTTTCAATATTTGGAAAATTGCATAGCTCCCCCACACTTTTGATTACTTCTACATCAACATTTAAAAGTTCTGCATAATTATCAAAATATTTTTCAGGCATTAAATAGCTTTGCATATATACATAGTTACCACTGTACTTTTCAAAAAAGTTAAGAATTTTGTGCTTTAAATCCATATTAAATTGGCTGTATTTGCCGTTTATAAAATGTGCCCAATCTTCTTTTAAATCAGAGAAATCAAATACAAAAACAATTTCTGAATCTATAATTACATAATCAACAAGTCTGTTATGTTTTAGTAAAATATTTTTTTCAAATTGTTTGTATTCATCATCTTTCCTTCTATCATAAACACATATTAATTTCATATCCTCAGAGGCATAGTGTTTATTCCAACTTATATAAGTTTCTTTAGGAGTTACACTACTACCTCTTTTAATTTCCAAGAGCGGATATAAAAACACCTTGGATTTCTGAAAGTATTTTACATAAATAGAACTTAAAGCCATAAAATTTACAATTTTACATTACCCATAATTAAATCATATGGCAGTGTAAAGTCTTTGCTTTCATAATGATATTTAGCCATATCAGTTACTTCATCAAAATCCTGCTGCCATACAGCCATTGTCTCAGCTGAGACTTGAAATGGATAAGCTTGGTTGTATTTGTCTATTACAATAAATGTAAAGTACAACTGCCACTCAGCCAGATCGGGTAAATCTTTTAGGAACTTGTGGAATACAAGTTTCTCATATACCACAGCCTGAACCCAATACTTGTAATACTGTACTGACTCAGGAAAATCCACAAGAGATTTACCTGTAGTCTTAAGGTCATTAATAAATATTGTTTTAGATTCTCTATCTATCACAAGGTTATCTATTATACCCTTAAAACCATAAGGTAGATAATCCACGTCAACTTGTACTGGCAACTCACTGTACACCTCTATGTGGTCATCTGTTTTAGCCCTATCAAATTGTAGTAATTGTCTTATGTCTTTATTAGACTTAAGAACTTCAACACTTGCTCTACAGCCATCTAGAGTGGGTTGATCAACTACAGTTTTGTTTCGGGCTTCTTTAAGAAAATTAAAGTATTGTTTGTTTTCTTCTGTGAGTATCTTTTCAAGTCTCTTTGAATCTCCTGTTATGGATTTATCTTTTTTATCATCAGTAAGATTTTGATAAAGATTAGCTGTGAGTAGCTCTGTAAGTATATCCTGTGAGTAGTCTTCCAAAGATAGAGAATTATTTTCTATTGACAAGTGTGTCCTGAAAATATTATCAATAATCTTTTTCTGACTATCTGTTGGTAGTTTTCCCGGCATGCTTGTAAAATAATCATCATACTTATCTTCTTCAAACAAAAGACAGTGTATGACCCTACCTGCTACCAGGTGAGGGCCAACACTATCTTCTCTTTTGTTGAGCACATAATGATTATAAAAAGCTACCGGAGAATAAAGAAGTTTACTAATGCTAGAGTAGCTAAAGTAAAACTTTTCTTTATAGAATCTTTCTAGTTCCTCAGAACCAGTCAAGGTCATTTCCATTTGTTTCTTCTATTTGATTGTTATTTGATTCTTCTTCTTCCTTAACTGGGACTAAATCTTCCTTAGCTAATTCTTCTTCTATTGCTATTAACTCTGACTTAAGTTCAGCTCTTTTAATATTAGTTATTGCAGCTTCTATGAGTTCATCAGTAACTATTTCATCTACTGTATCTGTGACCTCAAGTTCTTCAGGATTAATTAAGTTAAGAGATGTTAAATTAAATTTGTCAAGATAGTCTTGTTTAATAGTAACTTCTTTAATTTCAAAGACACCATCATGTGCAATGCTTCTATGGATATCATTAGTATATTCTTTATACAATATTTTAATCATATCTAGAGTTAATAGACCTTTTCCATCTATTATCTTGATTATATCTTCAGAATCCTGGTGACATACTTGTCTTGGAACCCAATTAAAATAAGCAAGCATTGACTTAAAGTTCACATGATTTCTAGTATGTGTATTAGATATTATACCACTATAATCAGCTATAAGCATTAGTAAGTACAACACACTTTTCTCATAATGAGAGTTAGCCATAATTTCCATAGCTAGGATATGATTGTCCTCATCAGAGCTTTCAAACATACTTTTTAACTGTTTGTAAACATCATAGTCTATAACTGTAGAATCATCACCATTGATATTAGTAAGTAACTCTGACTCACAATAGATAGGCTTACCTTGAATAGCATGATATGTTTCTTGATACTCTGGTTCAATACCATAAAAATATTGACTTTCATAAATATCCCCTTTTCCATTGCACAGAGTATTTCTCATGTCTGACCAATTTGAACAAACTCTCTCAACACCCGTGCTTGATATTGCTGTTTCTAACTTATCAATGTAATATTGATCCTTACAAAGTTTCTTTACATTCTCTAGAATAGTGTTTGCATCTGCAAAATAATACCAAGTAGATGTAGTAAGTTTACCTGCACTACTTTTACCACTAAATATAACAGTAGCTTTAGCCGGATCTCTTACTACTCTAATACCAAGATTTAGTGCAAGATCTTTTAGTTTCATTCTTGGAATATTAACTCCCGGTAATAGATATATTGTGTCTCCTTTAGTAGGAACATATCCTTTTGCATTTACAAAAGTATCAAATGAATCTCCTAAACCTCCTATAATATTTACATCTAATCCACGTACAGTACTGTGGTCTGACCCATTGGTCAATTCAATATGAACAAATTTTTCCATAGTTTAATTTATAAAGATTAGGGGAAGTATTACCTTCCCCCATCTTAGTTTTTAATTAGTTAAGTGTTTGATAAAAGGGGAACTGCCCACCATTGTTTTTACTGGATAGCCATCTTCACCACATTCGTATTCTGCATGAGTTTAGCAAACTTAACTTTGTTTCCATTTACTATCTCTTTGACCATATAATATCTAAGGTCATTTGTAAATGCATCACATTCAGTAGTTAGAATTGCTAGTCTGTCAATTACTGTTGGAGCAATTGCACCTTTATCAGCTTGAACAAGTGAATAGTTAATTACCCGTGTTGCAATAATACTAGAGATATCTGCTCTAAAATCATCACCTTTACCAACTGCATTTGTCAGAGCTCCCATTACATAGTCCTTATCTTTAGTCAAGATATCTTCAGGAGAAATCAACTTATCTAGTTTGTTGTTAATAAACATAGTAAACATAGAACTAAAGTCTGCTCCTACAGAACCCTCACCAATCATTTGGATTAGAGGCAGATCATCTTCAAACTTAGCAATAGAACTAATAGCATTAAAGAATGTAGTAATAGATCTTGGATTAACTCTTTGAGTTACAAGCTCAGGATGCATCAACATAAAGTTAATACATCTACCATCTATCCCTGCTTTCTCTGCCCACTTAGCCCATACATCAGAATCATACTTCATCTCTACAGAAATAAATCTAGTCTTCTGAGCAACATCTAAGCTAGTAACATTATAGTCACCATTGTCTGGATTAGTAGTCAAGATAACATGCCAGTTCTTAGGTAACTTCCAAGAAACATATTCTTGTCTATCTAAGATCTCCATAGTAGCTTGCATAAATCTGTGGTCTGCACGAGTATAATCATCTAATACCAAAAAGCCACCTTCACCTTTACCTTGAATCCACTCAGGAGCAGCATGAGCCATTCTCTTATCTACAACAGTATACTTAGCACTAAGAGCTGCTGGAACCTGAGCTTCAGTTATCCATCTTTCTTTACCTTCTACATTTCTTACTAAGAATTCTTTCACAGGAAAACCAACAAGGTCACCTAGTTCTTCTATCTGAGATAGATTCAATTTTACTACATCCATACCAAGTTCTTTACCCAACTGCATAATAGCAGAAGTCTTACCAAGACCGGCATCACCTTCTATGTTAATTGCAACAGGCACTTTGCCTTCAGCTTGAATATGCTGGTTATTCTTAACCATGTGACGGATAAATCCTTTTAACTCTTCTACGTTTAATTGTACTGTGTTCATAATTTTTCTTTTTATAATTCTAATTTAATAACTCTACCTGGTAAACTATCATTCATACTTGATCTTTCTGACAATACCCAAAGGACATTACCTTTTGGTACTACAGATGTATAACACTCACCGTCAGTAAAATACACCAGGCTAGTATATTTCTTTTGGTTAGCATTATAATAATCCAAGACAGGATCAAACTCTGTTCCTCCTCTTCCTACTACATTTATTTCATTCTTACCTTTGTAGGCTTCAATAGACCTAATGCTAGTATCACACTGCATTATAGTTACATCTACACCTGCTTTGTAAATATGGTGAATCTCACCCATGAATTCTTGTAGCTCATTATTACTCACAGAACCTGAAGTATCAATAGCCAACAACATGTGTTGTCTCATTTTAATCTTCAGACCTGGATTTTCTTCATACCTTCTGTTTTCTTTTCTACGGATTTTCTTAGTAAATACCTTTGTACTAACTCCAGTAAATCTTCTAATATATCCACGCCAATCAAACTTAGGTGGTACTATTTCTTCAACAACAATTACTCCTTCTATCTCACCTGGAATATTTCCGCGCTTCTTAACAGTCTGTTCTTTAGCATCAGATAAAACTTTCTGTAATTGTTTCTCTATTAATTTTTGCTCAGCTTCACTAAGATCTTCAAACTCTCCCCATGTACTGTGGTCTGGTCCTTCTCCATTAGCTACTTGGTCAAGTAACTTATCCATATCCTCATTACCACAACTACCATTCTTATCCTTCTCTTCTTGAAACTGATTCAGCTTGTCATAATAATATCTACAACCAGCTTTTCTATCAAGATTTAAATCTTCATAGTCATCTATATCTATTCCACCCTTGGGCAACCAGTCTTTATCTATATACTGGTTGATTTCCATGTCCATTGCTATGTTTGCAAGTCTATGATTCTTAAAAGACTTAAAACTTGTCAGATGACCAAAAGCTATATGAAGTAATTCATGCTTTAGTAATCCCATTTGATGCATCTCACTGAGGCCTGTCCAGAATTCTTCATTGATAGCCAACTGAAAGTTGATACCATTCTTACTAACACCTGCAGTAGGAAGATCTTTTCTCCATACTTTGTTGAGCATAATAAGAAAGAACCCATAATAGGGCTCTTTCAACATCAGCTCTTTACTAATTTTACTAAGACTCTGTTGTTTGTCCATCTTGTTTTAGTTTTATATCTAACTCAAATTTATCCGTGGGATATCCCATAGCATCTAATATCTTAGTCATGTCTCTAATAAAATATTCTAAGAATAATTCTATTGATTGTTTACTAGATTTATTTGCTGTCATTAGTGCAAGTATTTCTCCGGAGATTAGTTTACTTTCCCAATATCCATTGAACTTCTCAATTCTCTCTACTATAAACTCATGTGCAGGTTTACAGTCTTGTTCCCAACTACTCAAGTTATACTCACCATATTTATACATTACCATTATCTCTCCAACATATTTTTTAAGATTTATATCTTCTATTATCTTAAAAGCTACAAGTCTATTGTCTTTGTCTGGAGATCTTAGCATTCCAATCAGATTCCTTACTTCATCTTTTGTTAAAATCATCAGTCTTCAATTTTATTGCTAACTATTTTTGCCCAATTTTTTGCAGATGTTTTTATATGATTAATCATCTCTTCTTTTTCTTCTACAGATACTTTTGCTTTACCTGTAGCATATGCATTATCTATAACTTGTAGATATTCTTTAAGGGTAAATACTTTTTCTTCTTCCATCAGTCCTCAATCTTTAAAGTTTTAATCATCCACTCTGTAGGTGTATTTATATTATCAACCCACTCTTTAGCACTTGGAATATAACCATTGCAATCTTCTTTAACATGTTGCTCACCAACATATCTTGTGTATACAACTCTGTTATCACTATTTACAAAGCTTACTCCAAAGATGCTCTCCATCTCAAATATACCTTCACTGTGGTGTCTGAACATTCTATGTTTAGAATGTCCTATCCAAGCTTTTGTTTCATCAAACCATTCATGATATATCATGTATTCTTCTGGTTTACCTCCCCATTTTCTAGCAGAGGATTTTGCATGTTCCCAAGGATGTGACATTAGTCTTCTGTTTTTCTAAATAAATTACCCACATGTACAAACTCATCATAATCAATTCTTCTGATGTTATTTTCTACATTATATTCTCCTGAAGGAACTAGTATAGACAATGTACCACTACCACCCTCATTATTCCACCAATCTTCTATGGTATCAAGAATTGTATCTGTAGTAAAGTTTTCTATATTTATTGCAAGTTCATTATTTAGTGCCTTTAAGTTTTTAGAATCCCAAGGTAAATTCTGAACTTCTCCAAGTGAAACACCTTCTTTGTCTGTATAAAATATATCTTCTATACAACCACTATCTCCTCCACCTTCATAATTTATTCTAATTCCAGTAACCCCCAGATCCGCTAACTGGATCAAGGTTTGTGTTAATTCTTGTTCTGTCATAATTATTTGAATTTGTAAAACCTGCCTAGGATATTACCATTTAAGAATTCATCACTCTCTAATACACCTCTAACAAACTGAAACTTAGTCTCATAATAAGTAAGTTCCATTTTAGAGAAACATATCTTGAGCATGTATCTTCTAATTTCTATCCCGGCT
>Ga0164292_10000035_pt1 | contig 84809 bp, 88 predicted proteins | sample GEODES117metaG_FD_111486 | JGI IMG/M metagenome (GOLD analysis project Ga0164292, IMG submission 111486) | Eutrophic lake water microbial communities from Lake Mendota, Wisconsin, USA - GEODES117 metaG | ecosystem: Environmental > Aquatic > Freshwater > Lake | place: USA: Lake Mendota... | reverse complement strand
TTTAAGAGAGACAAATGGCGGCAATTGGGAAGGCAAAACTGGAGAGCAGAATAGAGCTGAGGATTATCATCGATTTGTTCATTGGTTAGATGGAGATGATGAGCGAGCAGGTCAAGTTGGCGAGAAGAGAAGCGAGATTGCCGCAAGAGCTGTCAGAGCAATTGAAAAGGGATTAAGAGGTGATGTTTCAACGCTAATAGTTGCAACTCATGGTGGAACAGCTCGTTGCATTTTAGGAAAGATGTTAGATATGCCGATGAAGCAATGGTCATCACTTGGCGGATTATCAAATGCTTCATGGTCGATATTAGAAAATGGCCATCATCGCCCAGGTTGGGTTTTAGTCGAACATAACTCCGGCTCACTACCTGAGCCGATTTATGGGGAGGAGAGCGGGGCTTAGTTTGAGGTAAGGTCTGCTCTGAAAGTTAAGAAAAGAGATAAAAAAGTTCGGGGCTATGGCGCAGCTGGTAGCGCACCTGCATGGCATGCAGGGGGTCAGGGGTTCAAGTCCCCTTAGCTCCACGTTATGGATAGTAACTCTGGAAAAAACGCGCTCGCTCTCCAAGTAATTCCCCGCGGATGGAGCGCAAGTGATCTTGGTGATCAAAGCGGCAAACACTTTCTTATAACTGGGGCAACTAGCGGCATTGGCCTTGAGAGCGCTAGAGAGTTAATTAGAGCAGGTGCGCAGGTAACAATTGCTGCAAGAGATCTAAAGAAAGCTGAGCAGGTAGTAAAAGAACTATCAAGCCAGAGAGCTAAAGTCTTGCAGTTAGATTTATCAGATCTAACTAGCGTTAGAAAAGCAGCGAGAGAAGTAAAGCAAGAGATCGATGTTTTGATATTAAATGCTGGGGTTATGGCAACTCCATTTACAAAAACTGCTGATGATTTTGAACTACAAATGGGAGTTAATCATCTTGGCCATTTTGCACTTGCTGGGCTTCTATCGGATCGAATCAAATCAAGAGTCGTCTCAGTATCAAGTGCGGCTCATCGATTTGGAAATTTTGGCCAAGGCAGCCAAGATGCAATTAGAGATATCTGCCTTGGCAGAATTAAATATCAACCATGGTCGGCCTATGGGGCAAGTAAATTAGCTAATCTGCTATTTACCTTCGAGTTAGAGAGAATTGCTAGAAAAGCCAATTATAGTTTTAGCGCATTTGCCGCCCATCCTGGTTATGCAAATACTAATTTGCAGAGCGTTGGACCAAAGATGCGAGGAAGCATTATTGAGCAGCGAGGCACAGCCTTTGCTAACGCCCTTGTTGCGCAATCAGCATCAAGGGGAGCGCTTCCAACTCTATGCGCAGCAACATTTCCAAATCTCTATGGCGCTTCATATCTTGGTCCTGATGGATTGTTGGAGATGCGTGGTTTTCCAAAAGCAACAAGAGCTCGCTCTATTGCCTATGATCAAGGCTTGGCGCGAAACCTCTGGAGCGTTAGTAGTGAATTAACTGGAGTTAATTGGCGGTAATCTAGGGCAATGCTCTCGGCCTATGACTTTCACTTTATTCAAGAGAAGTGGTTGCCAGTATGGGACAAGTTAGCGCCATTTAGATCAGGGGATGCAAGTGATCCCCGCCCTAAGAAATATGTACTGGATATGTTTCCTTATCCATCAGGCGATCTTCATATGGGCCATGCCGAGGCATATGCCTTAGGTGATGTGATTGCTCGCTACTGGGTGCAGAAGGGCTTTAACGTCATGCATCCAATTGGCTGGGATGCATTTGGTCTCCCTGCTGAAAATGCTGCAATAAAGCGTAATGAAGATCCAAGTATCTGGACCTATGAAAATATCAATACCCAGAAAGCTTCAATGCGTAGATATGCCTGCTCATTTGATTGGGATCGAGTGCTTTACACCTGCGATAGTGAGTACTACCGATGGAATCAATGGATATTTTTAAAGCTTTATGAAAAAGGCCTGGCTTATCGTAAGAACTCACCAGTTAATTGGTGCCCGGATTGCCAGACTGTTTTGGCAAATGAGCAGGTAATTGCAGGGCTCTGTGAACGCTGTGATAATCCAGTAACAAAGAAGAAATTAAGTCAGTGGTATTTCAAGATAACTGATTACGCTGAGAGATTACTCGATGACATGAAAGAACTTGAGGGCAAGTGGCCTGAGAAAGTTCTAACTATGCAGCGTAATTGGATTGGAAAATCTGTTGGAGCTGAAGTTAAATTTAATATTGAAGGAAGAGATGAGGCTTTAACGGTCTATACCACTAGGCCCGATACTCTCTATGGCGCAACATTTATGGTAGTTGCCGTTGATAGCGAATTAGCTAGAGAGTTAGTGGCTAGTACCAGCGTGCAGGGTGATTTTGAAAAGTACTTTGATAGCGTTAAGTCAGCAAGTGATATTGATAGATTGGCAACTGATAGAGCCAAGAGCGGCATTTTTCTAGGACGCTATGCAATAAATCCAGTTAATAACGAGCGAATTCCAATCTGGGCTAGTGATTATGTATTAGCTGATTATGGAACTGGGGCCATCATGGCCGTTCCTGCCCATGATCAGAGAGATTTAGATTTTGCTAGAGCGATGAAGCTTGCGGTAAGAGTAGTTGTTCAAGTAGAGGGGCAAGAAGATCCTGCCGTTAGCGGAGTTGCTACTAGCGGCTCTGGGGTAATGGTTAACTCTGGCAGCTTAAATGGGCTCGATAGCGCAGCGGCAATTGGAAAGATAATCGAAGAGCTTGAGGCAAAGAATCTAGCAAAGGCATCTAATAACTATCGCCTAAGAGATTGGTTAATTTCACGTCAGCGTTATTGGGGAACTCCATTTCCAATTATTCACTGTGAGAAGTGCGGCGAAGTACCGGTTAGTGAAAGTGATCTACCAATTAAATTGCCTGACTCTAAGTCGTTAGATTTAAGGCCAAAGGGAACTTCGCCTCTTGCCACAGCAACAGATTGGGTCAACGTTAAATGTCCTAAGTGTGGCGCAGACGCTCTTAGAGATACCGACACTATGGATACCTTCGTTGATTCATCTTGGTATTTCTTGCGCTATACCAGTGTTAATACCCACGATAAACCTTTTGATAGAAAAGAAGTTGATACCTGGCTACCAGTAGATCAATATGTAGGTGGAGTAACCCATGCCATCTTGCATCTTCTTTATTCGCGCTTTTTTACCAAAGCTTTGAAAGATATGGGATATATCAACTTTTCAGAGCCTTTCACCAGGCTTCTTAATCAAGGAATGGTTTTAATGGATGGCTCTGCTATGAGTAAGAGCCGTGGCAATTTAGTTGCCCTCTCTGAAGAACTTGAGAAACATGGCGTAGATGCCATTCGCCTTTCAATGGTCTTTGCAGGTCCGCCAGAAGATGATGTCGATTGGGGCGATGTCTCCCCAACTGGATCATCTAAGTTCTTGCATCGAGCTTGGCGCCTTGCTGGAGATGTCAAGAGTGAGCCAGGAATTGATTTCTCAAAAGGTGATTTAGAGCTAAGAAAGATTTCTCATAAAGCTCTTCAAGATATTTCATTTGCTGTTGAGTCCTTTAGATTCAATGTTGTTGTGGCAAGGATTATGGAGCTAGTAAATGCTGCAAGAAAAGCAGTTGATTCAGGTGTTGGTCCATCAGATGCTGCAGTAAGAGAAGCTGTTGAAATAGTGGCTATTTCACTCTCCTTAATCGCGCCTTATGCCGCTGAGGAGATGTGGGAGGTATTGGGACATGAGCCATCAGTTGCTAGAGCGGGATGGCCAAGTGTTGATCCGAAGTTATTAACCCAAGACTCTGTTACCGCTATCTTTCAGATAAACGGCAAAATCAAATCTAGAGTTGAAGTATCACCTGATATTACCGATGAAGCCCTTGAGAAGATGGCTTTAAGTGATCCTGCGCTATTGGCTGATCTTGGGGGAGTAAGCCCTAAGAAAGTAATTACCAAGGCTCCAAAGTTTGTTAATGTAGTTTTATAGCGATTTCCACAGCGCCTACTTCGTCTTGGAGGTTTGATGAGGGGGCGATGGGCTATATATTCACGTCTAGGAATATGGGAAGGAAGTGGTGGCAGATTCAATGGCTCTAGCAAACCTCTTACTTATCCATGGCGCAGAGAGCGTTTTAGCAGATCGAGCTCTAGCCGATGCGCTGGGGTTGCGAGGTGATTATGAGAAAACTGTGTTGGAGGGTGCTGAATTAGAAGTTGGCAGCTTTGCCTCAGCAATTTCTCCCTCACTCTTTGCTGATAAGCGCGTTGTGGTTTTAAAAGATTTACAGGATTTAATTAGCGAGGTGCAAGAAGAGGTAGAAAATTACCTAACAGAGCTTGATCCCTCGCTTCATCTTATTTTTATTCATAAGGGCGGTGTTAAAGGAAAAGCACTTCTTGAAAAAATTAAGAAGTTAAAGCCTGAGATTATTCTCTGTGAGGCGATGAAGAAAGAGAGTGATAAATCAAGCTTTGTTGCCCAGGAATTTGAAAGACAAGGACGCAAGATTTCATCTGCTGCAATTAGCGCGCTAGTTGATGCCACAGGAAGTGATACCAGAGAGCTAGCAGCGGCTTGTAGTCAGATTGCTTTTGATACTAGCGCTGCCAAAGCAGTAATTGATGAAGAAGATATCGCTCTTTATTATCAGGGAAGAGTTCAAGCAACTGGTTTTGATGTAGCAGATGCAACTTTGGCAGGAGATAGCAAAGCTGCTCTGATTTCTTTAAGAAATGCTCTTGATACTGGAGTTGATCCAATAATGATTCTCTCTGCAGTTACCTCTTCAATTAGAGCTCTTGCAAAAGTCTCAGGAGCTCCGCGCGGGGCTAATGCCTTTCAGCTTGCCGGATCTCTTGGCCTTGCTCCCTGGCAGATTGATAAGGCTAGGCGCCAATTAGGAAAGTGGACCCCAGCGCTAATCGCATTCTCCATCGGTGAGTTAGCAAAAGCAGATGTGGCCATTAAAGGAGCTGAGGCCGACCCGCTCTATGCCCTGGAGCGAAGCGTTCTGGCAATTGCCGGCAAAGTAGGGCGAAAATAGGCGGAATTTAGGGAAGCTGAGATTCTCAGTTTGAGTCGAGATAACTCTGGCTGATACCCTGCCGCGTTGTAATTCACTCAAATGGAAGGCTTTAAGTTCGTGGCAAATATCAAGTCCCAGATCAAGAGAATCAAGACCAACGATAAGGCTCGCCTGCGTAATAAGTCAGTGCGCTCCTCATTTAAGACCGCTATCCGTCGCTTCCGTGATTCCCTTACTGCAGGAGATTCAAAGATTGTCGCCACTGAGCTCTCAAATGCCTCTCGCGAACTCGATATCGCAGTATCAAAAGGCGTAATTCATGCCAACCAAGCTGCTAATAAGAAGTCAGCTATGGCTAAGTCAGCCCACAAAGCTGGCGTTCGTTAATCCAGCCAACTCTTTCAAACAAAGTAGGCGATAGGCATGCCTGCAATCGACTTAAGTAAAGCGCCGCAGCCTGCTGCAACCAACCCTGAGCAGATTCGTAATTTCTGCATCATCGCCCATATTGATCATGGCAAATCCACTCTGGCAGATCGAATGCTTGGAATAACCGGTGTTGTTGAAGCGCGAAATATGCGAGCCCAATATTTAGATCGCATGGATATTGAACGTGAACGTGGAATTACTATCAAGAGCCAAGCTGTTCGTCTTCCCTGGAGGTCAGGCCTTGATGGCAAGGAATACATATTAAATATGATTGATACTCCAGGCCATGTTGATTTTACCTATGAAGTTTCAAGATCTCTTGCAGCATGCGAAGGCGCTATTTTATTAGTTGATTGTGCGCAAGGCATTGAAGCTCAAACACTGGCAAATCTCTATCTTGCGATGGAAAATAACTTAACGGTTATTCCAGTATTAAATAAGATTGATCTGCCCTCTGCTCAGCCGGAAAAGTTTGCAATTGAGTTATCTAAGCTAGTTGGATGTAAACCTGAGGATTGCATGCGCGTCTCTGGAAAATCAGGAATTGGTGTTGAGGAGCTATTAGATCAAATTGTTGCCCAAATCCCAGCTCCAAAAGGAAATCCAGATGGCCCCGCAAGAGCTTTAATCTTCGATTCGGTCTATGACACCTATCGAGGCGTTGTGACATATGTTCGAGTATTTGATGGACATCTCTCACCAAGAGAGCAGATCCAGATGTTTTCAACTGGAGTTAAGCATGAGTTATTAGATATTGGAGTTATCTCACCAGAGCCAGTATCGGGTAAGGGCCTTGGAGTTGGCGAGGTGGGCTATCTAATTACTGGTGTAAAGGATGTCCGCCAATCACGAGTTGGAGATACGGTAACGACTTTCCATAAACCAGCACTTCAAGCCCTATCTGGCTATAAAGACCCAAAACCAATGGTTTTCTCAGGCCTGTTTCCAATTGATGGAGACCAATATCCACTACTTCGCGACGCGCTAGATAAGTTGCAGCTAAATGATGCTGCTTTAGTTTATGAACCAGAAAACTCTGCCGCCCTTGGCTTTGGATTTAGATGTGGCTTCCTAGGACTTCTCCATATGGAAATTGTTAGAGAGCGCCTTGAGCGAGAGTTTGATCTAACCCTAATCTCAACTGCCCCGAATGTGGTCTACTCGGTTACAACTGATACCGGGCAAGAGTTAATTGTTACCAATCCAAGTGAATACCCCAATGGAAAAGTAGCTCAGGTCAGAGAGCCAATTGTTAAGGCAACTATTCTTTCTCCAACTGATTACATTGGAACGATTATGGAGCTTTGCCAGCAGAGAAGAGGGGCCCTAAATGGCATGGATTATCTCTCTGAAGATCGTGTTGAAATTCGCTACACCTTGCCACTTGCCGAAATTGTCTTTGATTTCTTCGATCACTTAAAGTCAAGAACTAAGGGTTATGCCTCACTTGATTATGAACCAATAGGTGAGGCTGAGGGCGATTTAGTAAAAGTTGATATCTTGCTTCAAGGAGAGACTGTTGATGCCTTTAGCTCAATTGTTCACCGCGATAAGGCATATACCTATGGGGTATTGATGACTTCAAAACTTAGAGAGCTAATTCCAAGACAGCAATTTGAAGTTCCCATTCAGGCAGCTATCGGAGCCAAAATCATTGCCCGCGAAACAATTCGTGCTATCCGTAAAGATGTTTTAGCAAAGTGTTATGGCGGAGATATCTCTCGTAAGCGAAAACTCTTAGAGAAGCAGAAAGAGGGAAAGAAGCGAATGAAGATGGTGGGAAGAGTTGAAGTCCCACAGGAGGCATTCATCGCTGCGCTTTCAACTAATGCTGATGAAGAGAGCGGAAAGGTGAAGAAGTAGCGTGAGCCAGCGGCTCTCCTTCTATATTCACATCCCTTACTGCGCTAAAAGATGCGGTTACTGTGATTTTAATACCTACACCCCAAGTGAGTTAAAGAGCGGAGATTTAGACTCTCTCTCATCTTCCTACATTGATTCAGCGCTAAAAGAGATTGAGATGGCCGCTCAAGTAGTTGGATCTGCGACCATCCCCACAATCTTCTTTGGGGGAGGAACGCCATCACTTCTACCGGCGGCGCAATTAGCCAGAGTAATTGAAGCCATTAGAGGCAGATTTACTCTAGATAAAGATATTGAGATAACACTCGAGGCAAATCCTGACTCACTCACTCAAGAGTTCCTAGATGAGATTAAAAGCGCTGGGGCAACACGAATTTCCATGGGAATGCAATCTGCAGTTGGCTCAGTGCTAAAAGTTCTAGATCGCACTCATAACCCTGAAAGTGTTGGACGCGCAGTTTCAATGGTTAGAGCCGCTGGTTTTGAACATGTAAGCGTGGATTTAATATATGGCTCACCTGGTGAAACTATCGATGATTGGCGCAGGAGTTTGGAGTATGCCCTCGCGCTAGATATCGATCACATTAGCGCTTATGCCTTAATCGTTGAGAAGGGCACAAAGCTAGCGGCTCAAATTAATCGCGGCGAACTAACAATGCCTCCAGATGATCAGAGCGCTGATAAGTATTTACTTGCCGATCAACTATTTGAGGCAGCAGGATTTAATTGGTATGAGTTAAGTAATTGGAGTAAACCTGGCGGGCAATGTCGCCATAACATCGCTTACTGGGATGGTTCATTTTGGTGGGGAGTCGGAGCAGGAGCTCACTCCTACTTAAATGGCAAGCGTTGGTGGAATGTTAAACATCCAAGTTCTTATCAGGAGAAAATCTTGCAAGGCCAGAGCCCAGAGTTAAGCCATGAGATATTGACTCCAGAGAATCTCTCTGATGAATTCATCATGCTACAAATCAGAAGGCGGGAGGGAATTCTGCATAATCACTTGAGCTCTGCACAGATCGCTAAGGCTGAAGAATTTCTTAGCTCTGGTTTTCTAGATAGTGCAAGTTGGCAAGATATGCGATTGGTATTAAGCAGAGATGGGCGCTTGATTGCCGATAAAATCGTGCGTGAGTTAGTCTTGTAGTAACTTTGCCTTATGGCCACTATGCATACTGTTATTACCCTCCTGTTAGCCCTGATTTTTCTCATCGCAGGTCTATCAAAAGCAAGTGGCAGCAGCGCTGGGCTCTCTGGAACTAGAGATGTGGGTTTTCCAGATGGACTTGCAAGGCTAGTTGGAATATTTGAAACCCTAGCCTCCTCATCCTTGGTTATTGGCTTTGCTCTTGATAACTCAGATTTAAAACTCTATGGATATGCGATTATCTGGTTTGTAATGGCCGGAGCAATATTCTTTCACTTTAGAGCTAATAAGATTCGGACCGGATTTCCTGCGATGTTACTAATTATTTTGGCCACCTTAGGAATTGCTACGCTTTAATGAGAATGAAGGAGAATCGCTAGGAGATGGAGAGTAGGCAGCTTGAAATTTTAAGAGCCATCGTTGAGGAGTATGTGGCTACAGAGGAGCCAGTCGGCTCTAAAATAATTTCAGAAAAGAGCGCTCTAGGAATTTCTTCTGCAACTATTCGAAATGAGATGTCGATTCTTGAAAGCGCAGGGTTAATTACTCAACCACATACCAGCGCCGGAAGAATTCCAACTGATAAGGGATACCGTTTATTTGTAGATAAAATTGCAACAGTTAAACCTCTATCAAGCGCAGAGCGTCGAGCTATCGAAACATTTCTAGAAGGCGCTAATGATCTAGATGACATTGTGATGAGAACAGTGCGCCTCCTGGCGCAGGTGACAAAGCAGGTGGCAGTTGTTCAATACCCACTGCTTACCAAATCTCGAGTAAGGCATATTGAATTGGTTCTCCTAACTCCATCTCGCTTGATGCTTGTGCTAATTACTACAACTGGCCGAGTTGAGCAGCGAGTACTTGAGCTTCCCTATGAGTTAAGTGATCCTCTCCTGGCAGATCTGCGACAGAGATTAAATGCTGCAGTAGTTGGCAAAGCAATGTCAGATGTTGGCCAGGACCTTGAGGCTATCTTGGCCCACTTTGGCAAGAATGAGAGAACTTCAACTGCTCTGATAATTTCAAACTTGATAGAGATGGCTATTGAAAGACCTGAGGAGAAAGTTGTCTTGGCAGGCGCAGCAAACTTAGCCAGATCAAGTAGTGAGTCATCGGCAGAGATTCATGGAGTATTAGAGGCGCTAGAGGAGCAAGTAGTTTTACTAAGACTTCTTAGTGATGCTGGAGATACGATGAGAGTTCGAATAGGAACTGAGCAGTCAGAGAGTGGATTACAGCGCACCAGCTTGGTTTCAATGGGTTATGGAATAGATGGCAATTCACTTGGCGCCCTTGGAATCATTGGTCCAACAAGAATGGATTACTCATCTTCAATGTCTGCAGTCAACGCAGTAGCTAGATATGTTGGTAGATTTTTGATGGATAGTCAGTAATGAGTGATCTATATAAAGCTCTAGGCGTTGAGAGAAATGCCTCACAAGATGAGATAAAGAAGAGCTATCGCAAATTAGCTCGCGAACTTCATCCTGATGTTAATCCAGATCCTAAAGTGCAAGATCGCTTTAAAGAGATTACCGCTGCCTATGAAATATTAAGTGATCCTGAAAAACGAAGTAATTATGATCGTGGTGGAGATAATTTTGCTGGCTTTGGCGGCGGCTTTGGGGGCTTTAGCGACATTATGGATGCCTTCTTTGGCGGCGGCGGAAATCCAAGAGGGCCAAGAGCTAGAACTCGTCAGGGGCAAGATGCCTTGATTCGAACCACAATAACTCTGGCTGAAGCATGTTTTGGAACCGAACGTGAGATTGGAGTTGAAACGGCGATTATCTGCACTAAATGTGGTGGAGATGGCTGCGCGCCAGGAACTTCTCCGAGCACATGTGACATTTGCAGGGGACGAGGAGAGATTCAACAAGTTACTAGATCTTTTATCGGCCAAGTTATGACATCAAGGCCATGTGGAACCTGCCAAGGTTTTGGAACTGTAATCCCGCAGGCCTGCACCGAATGTTCTGGAGATGGTCGAGTAAGGGCGCGTAGAAGCGTTTCCGTGAAAATTCCAGCTGGAGTTGAGACTGGAAATCGCATGCAACTCTCTGGTCAGGGCGAGGTTGGCGCAGGAGGAGGGCCTGCAGGAGATTTATATGTAGAGATGATTGTTGAAGAACATGAGTATTTACTTCGCGATGGCGATAACTTACATATCGCAGTCTCAGTCCCAATGACATCAGCAGCCCTTGGAAGTGAGATGGTTATTGAAACTCTAGATGGTGAAATTAATATCGAGATAAAGCCTGGAACTCAAAGCGGTGATGTGATTGCAGTAAAAGCAAAGGGTATGACCAAGTTGCGCGGAGGCGGCAGGGGAGATCTCTATGCCCATGTTAGCGTTGAAGTTCCTGGTAAGTTATCTAAAAAAGAGAGTGATCTATTGAAGGAATTTGCCAAATTGCGTAGTGAAGATAAGAGTTCAAATAAGATGAAATCAAATAAGGAAGATGGTCAGGGTAGCGCTGGCTTCTTTGGTAAGTTCAAAGAGGCATTTAGAAACTAATGCTTCCAGTATTTATCGTTGATGAGCTGCCAGATGAAGGTGAGCTATTTGTTTCAGGCGATGAAGCCCACCATGCGATCAATGTAACAAGGATAAAGGTCAATGAGATTATTGCTTTAACCGATGGCAAGGGGCGCAGAGTCAGCGTTGAAGTTACTTCAATTACCAAGAGATCCTTCTCTGCAAAGGTATTAACGGTTCAAGACTTTCCTGCCTCTAAAATTTGGCTCACCGTTATGCAGGCCTTAACTAAAGGCGATAGAGCGCGAGAAACAGTTGAGTTATTAACAGAGGCTGGAGTTGATGAGATTATTCCTTGGAGCGCCAATCGCTCCATTGGGCAATTTAAAGATGAGCAAGACTCGCTAGATAAGTGGCGGAGTTGGGCAAGAGAATCTACTAAGCAATCAAGGAGAGCATGGTTTCCAAAGATCTCAACACTGCAAAACGGTATTAACGCAAGTGGAGTCTTATCAGATTTTGATTTAACACTTCTCTTTCACGAATCTGATGGTGGAAAGTTATCTGATCTGCTATCTAAAGCTCAGATAGAGAAGCAATTAACTAGAGTCCTATTAATAATTGGGCCTGAAGGTGGAATTAGCGATGAAGAGGTAGCAGCCTTTTTAGAGCGAGGAGCTCTCTCGGTGGCAATGGGACTTCCAATCTTTCGCTCAGCTCACGCGGGAGCAGCAGCTCTTGCTGCAGTTCAAACTGGCCTTGGAATCTGGTAGAGATAACCCATGAAATGTCTCTTTTGCGCAATAGTTAGCGGCGAGATTCCTGCCGACATTGTTAGGCAGAGCGATAATGTTTTAGCATTTAATGACATTAATCCTGTGGCGCCCACTCATGTACTGATAATTCCAAAGATTCACTCTGAGAATGCAGCTGAGTTAACCCGTACAAATCCAGCAGTTCTAATTGAGTGCTTTGAGATGGCTGCAAGTATTGCCAAAGAACGTGAGTTAAATGGCTATCGAACCGTCTTTAATACCGGCGTCGATGGCGGCCAAAGCGTTTTTCACGCTCACCTGCATCTTCTCGGTGGTCGTGCACTGAGCTGGCCCCCTGGATAGTATTGGCGTAATGGATCGAATCACTCTAACGCTACCTAGCGATATCTCCAGCGTCTCAATAACTGGGCCAAATGATTCCTACATCAAAGCAATTGAGAGCGCATTTCATGATGTGGCAATTACCGTTAGAGGAAATGAAGTCATTCTTCGTGGAAGTACTCAAGGATGCGAGCGGGTAAAGCAGCTGATACAGAGCTTCCTAACCGTTATTCGAACAGGACAGCCATTAAGTGATGACGCCGTTAGACGCTCAATAGCGATGATTAATGATGGAAGCTCCCCGGCTGAAGTATTAACGCTAAATATATTAAGTAATCGTGGCAAGACAATTAGGCCTAAGACTTCAAATCAGAAGCGCTATGTAGATGCGATAGATAAAAACACTGTCACCTTTGGAATTGGGCCTGCGGGAACTGGCAAGACTTATCTTGCAATGGCAAAGGCTGTCCAATCTCTTCAAGCAAAACAGGTAAATAGAATTATTCTTACCCGTCCTGCAGTTGAAGCTGGAGAGAGACTTGGTTTCTTGCCAGGAACTCTCCATGAAAAAATTGATCCCTATCTTCGCCCGCTCTTTGATGCCCTCCATGACATGCTAGATCCTGAGGCAATTCCTCGTTTAATGTCAGCAGGAACTATTGAAGTTGCTCCTCTTGCATATATGAGAGGTCGAACTCTCAATGACTCATTTATCATCTTGGATGAGGCTCAGAACACCTCTCCTGAGCAGATGAAGATGTTTTTAACCAGACTTGGATTCTCATCAAAGATGGTTATTACTGGCGATATCACTCAGATAGATCTTCCCAGCCATCAAGATTCAGGGCTGAAGATTGTGCGAAATATTCTAGAAGGAATTGATGATATTTCTTTTATGGATCTAACTTCAGAGGATGTAGTTAGACATAGATTGGTAAGTGAAATTGTTGATGCCTATGGTCGCTTTGATAGTTTAGTAGCTGGAAATAGAGCTGATAGACGAGATAATAAACCAAGGTCCTTAAGGAGTGATCGCTAACTTACTTAAACCCTTAGGTAAAGTGCGAAATGAATATAGAACTTACTAATTTAACTGATTCCAAATGTGATTTGGAGCGCCTTAAATTACTGGCTCACTTCACTATTTTAGCCCAGGGAGTTCATCCTGATTCAGAGTTAAACATCTCCTTGCTTGATGAAGAAGAGATGAGCGCGCTTCACCTGCGCTGGATGGAGGAGGAGGGACCAACTGATGTTCTGGCATTTCCTATGGATGAAGTAAAACCAAATTCAGCTTCCCTTGGCCCTGCAATACTGGGAGATATCGCTCTCTGCCCAACTTATGCCAATAAGAATGCGCTTAAGGTTAATTCCAGCCTCCAAGATGAATTAGAATTACTCATCGTCCATGGAGTTCTCCATCTTTTAGGATATGACCACCTTGAAGCAGATCAGAGAGAAGTGATGTTTGCCCTGCAGGATAGATATCTAATTGAATGGAGAGCTAAACGGTGAGCCTTACTGAAGTTCTATCAGTAGTTGCCCTCTTACTCTTTGCCGGATTTTTAGCTGGCTCTGAATCTGCAATTAACTCGATCTCTCGAGTATTTGTTGAAGAGCTAGAGGTAAAGTCATCCAAATCAGCTGCTTGGGTGGCAAGAGTTGTAAAAGAGCCTGCCCGCTATCTAAATGTGATTTTATTTGTAAGAAAGGCATTTGAGTTAACAGCCACAGTTATTGTTGCTCAAGCTTTCATTGTTCTATTTGAACCAATTGCTCTAGCGATGTTTATCGCCGTATTTACCATGGTTGTGCTCTCATACGTTGTTGTGGGAGTGGGGCCAAGGACCTTGGCAAAACAAAATGCTGGTCGCTGGATTATTCCGGCCTGCGTGGTTGCAGTGGTAATGTCTAAAATCTTAGGTCCATTAACTGCGCTATTGATTGCTATTGGAAATGCGATAACCCCAGGAAAAGGATTTAAAACTGGCCCATTTGCCAATGAGGCAGAGCTGCGTGATCTAGTGGATCAAGCACATGAACGTGGATTGGTTGAAGAGTCAGAGCACGAGATGATCCACTCAGTCTTTGAATTGGGCGACACCTTAGTTAGAGAGCTAATGGTTCCAAGAACAGAGATGGTCTGGATTGAAGGAAACAAGAACTTAAGACAGGGCCTTTCCTTAGCTCTTCGCTCTGGTTTCACCAGAATTCCAGTCATTGGAGAGAATCTAGATGAGATCCTCGGCATCGCCTATGTAAAAGATTTAGCGAGAAGGACTCATGAATATCGCGAGGCTGAGTTAACTGAGTTAGTTAGCCAGCACATTAGAGGGGCAACATTTGTTCCAGAGACTAAGACTGCATCAGAGCTATTAAAGGAGATGCAGCGAGATCAGATACACCTAGCAGTAGTAGTTGATGAATATGGTGGAACTGCTGGTCTTATTACCATTGAAGATATCTTGGAAGAAATCGTTGGTGAGATTGCTGATGAATATGATGATGATGTTGAGGAATTTGAATGGGTAAGTACTACTCAAGTTAGGGTTTCGGCAAGACTTCATCTAGAGGATTTAGCAGATAAACTCGAATTTGAATTAAGCGAAGATGAGAAAGAAGATGTAGACACAATTGGTGGATATGTAGCTAAAAGCCTGGGAAGAGTTCCTATCCCTGGAAGCACACTTACGCTAAAAGGTTGGGTTGTCACTGCTGAGCGTCCAATTGGAAGAAGACATCGAATCGCAACATTTCTGGTTGAGCGCCCAGCTGATTTAGTTCCCAACAAAGAGGTTTAGGGTTAGCTAATGCGCATTGTTAGATTCTCTCCTCCTGCCGGATCAAAGTTAGGTAACGATCCCCATTTTGGTCTCTTGGAAGATGATATGAGCATTACTGCAATCGCTAGCGATCCACTCTATGCCGGGATCTTCAAGCAAGAGGAAGTCTTTGCACTTAATGAAGTCAAGCTCCTTGCCCCGGTAATACCAAGAAGCAAAGTGGTCTGTGTTGGAAAAAACTATGCCGATCATGCAGCTGAGATGGGCGGGGAAGTGCCAGCTGAGCCAATAATTTTTATCAAACCAAATACTTCAGTAATTGGCCCAGAGGATTTGATTCAATGGCCAGATACAAGTGAGCGAATTGATCATGAGGCAGAGTTGGCAGTTGTTATCTCCAAGATATGCAAGGAAGTGCCACGAGAAAAGGTAAAGGATGTGATCTTTGGCTACACCCTTGCCAATGATGTCACTGCTAGAGATCTGCAGAAGAGAGATGGTCAGTGGAGTAGAGCAAAGAGCTTTGACACTTTCTGCCCGCTTGGACCTTGGATTGATACAGAATTTATCCCTGGTGATCAGTTAATTACAGCTCATGTTGATGGCGAGCTCAAACAGAGCGCAAAGCTCTCCGATATGGTCTTTGATGTGCCATTTATTATCGAGTTTGTCACCAAAGTTATGACGCTGCTTCCAGGCGATGTAATTCTTACCGGAACTCCATCAGGAATTGGTCCGATGAATCCATCAGGTGAGGTAAGCATCTCTATTGAAGGTCTTGGCACGCTAAGAAATAAGGTAAGTAGCCGTGGCTAATTCATCGACTCGCGAGGTAAGAACACGCTTTGCTCCATCTCCCACAGGAGATCTTCATGTAGGAAATATTAGAACTGCGCTATTTGCATGGGCCTATGCCAGGCATTGCTCTGGAAAATTGATTTTTCGTGTTGAAGATACAGATCGCGAGAGAGTTACTGATGAATATATTGCTCGCGCTATCGAGACCCTTAAGTGGCTAGGAATCGATTGGGATGAGGGCCCTGAAGTTGGGGGAGAACATGGTCCATATCTGCAATCCCAGAGGCTAGATACTTACAAACATTGGGCCGATATTTTCATTAAAAATGGCGATGCATATCATTGCTACTGCTCAACTGAGGAGCTAGAGAAGAGACGCGATAAACAGAGGGAGCTAAATCAAGCTCCAGGTTATGACGGTAAATGTCGCGAGCTAACAAGTGGTGAAATCGAAGCATTTATTAGCCAAGGTAGAGCTCCAGTAGTTCGCATGCGGATGCCAGATGGAGAGACTACTTTTCACGATTTGATCAGAGGTGAAGTTAGTTTTGAACATAAGTATGTTCCAGACTTTGTCTTGATGCGCGCTGATGGCTCTCCGCTTTATACCCTGGCTGTCGCAGTTGATGATGTCTTAATGAAGATTACCCATGTACTCAGGGGAGAGGATCTACTCTCATCAACCCCAAGGCAGATTCGGGTCTATCAAGCGATGGGAGTTGCAGTAGAGGATTTTCCACTATTTGCTCACCTTCCATTTGTTATGGGCCAAGATAATGCCAAGCTATCAAAGCGTAATGGCGAGGTTTCCATTGCTTGGTATCGAGAGTCAGGATTCTTGCCTGAGGCAATATGTAATTACCTAGCACTTCTTGGTTGGTCACCCGGTGATGATCGTGAAGATGTCTCGATGAGTGAGTTAGTAGAACTATTTGTATTGGAGCGAGTTAATAGTTCGCCAGCTAGATTTGATATGAAAAAGCTTGAAGCAATAAATGGCGAGAAGATTAGAAACTTGACCCTCGATGACTTCTTATCAAGAGCCCTACCTTTCCTACTTAAAGATGGGGTGGTCAGCGGCAAAGATGGCGAGCTAAAAGTTCTTCGTCAAGCACTTCCTATTATTCAAGAGCGTATTGCAAGAATGAATGAAGTTAGCGCAATGCTCAAATTCTTATTTACAGATGAGATCTCCTTCGATCAAGAAGCTAGCGCAGCCCTATCAAATGAGCAGGCAAAGGCTGTAATTGCCAAGTCTTTAGAGGTTTTGCAGGGAGTAGATGATTGGAACCATGTCGCTATTGAGGCGAAATTACGTGAAGCCTTAATTGATCAGATGGCACTTAAGCCGCGCCTTGCCTTCTCGCCAGTTCGAATCGCAGTCACCGGAAGCCACATCTCTCCGCCGCTTTTTGAATCGATGGAGCTACTAGGAAAGCAGCGCTGTATTAGCCGTCTAAATGCGGCAGTTTCATAGAGCTGAAATTTCAAGGTATTCTTAAGCCCCTCTTATAAGAGAAGTTGAGTAAATTAGTTTGCTTAACTTTTCTAGTGGGAGTAACTGCTTTGGGGTATGGGGTAATTGGCAGCCCAGCTGATTCTGGTTCAGCTTGTCTAGGTTCGAGTCCTGGTACCCCAGCGGAGAGAAAAAAAAGTCAATAGTACTTTTTAAGTAAGGATTAAATCTGGCTCCGTCGTCTAGTGGCCCAGGACTCTGGCTTCTCAAGCCAGCTACGGGGGTTCGAATCCCCTCGGAGCTACCAGGTATTAATTCTTCTTTGAAATATATTCACTAAGGCGATCTGCAGTTGCAACTAAAGCTGCAGCATGGATTCGCCCTGGTTGTCTTCCAAGTCTCTCAATTGGACCACTAATACTTACCGCAGCAATAACTCGATTATTTGGACCTCGTACTGGAGCTGATATCGAGGCGACCCCTGCCTCTCTCTCGCCAACGCTCTGCGCCCATCCACGTCTTCGCACCGCAGCAAGTGCTGCAGCATTAAATCTTGCTCCAGTTAATCCGCGATGTAATTTCTCTGCATCTTCCCAAGCAAGAAGTATTTGAGCAGCAGAGCCGGCGCTCATAGTAAGAGCGGCGCCAATTGGCACTGAATCTCGAAGTCCTGATAAACGCTCAGCTGCTGCAACGCAGATTCTCATCTCACCTTGGCGGCGATAGAGCTGAGCGCTCTCACCTGTCGCATCGCGAAGAGCGATAAGCGCTGGATTTGCTGCGGCAAGTAAGCGATCCTCACCTGCTGAGGCTGCAAGCTCTCCCGCTCTTACTCCAAGGACAAAGCGCCCAGTTAAATCGCGTGATAGCAGGCGGTGATGTTCTAGAGCCACCGCTAGGCGATGAGCCGTTGGGCGCGAGATTTTGGTAGCGGCAACAAGCTCGCTTAAGGAGTGGGGACCAGATTCAAGAACAGAGAGGATCTTTACCGCTTTATCTAAGACGCCAACTCCGCTATTCTTTTTGTCCATAATCCAATATTGCCATCTCATCATTTGAGAAGCAAGTAGTAAGGGAGCTGGAAGAAACAAGCATGGCTAAGACACTGGCAGAAAAAGTCTGGGATGACCATCTAGTAAGAAGCGCTAGCGGGGAACCAGATTTACTCTATATCGATCTTCATTTAATTCATGAAGTAACAAGCCCGCAAGCCTTTGATGGTCTCCGCCTTGCAAATAGAGCAGTTAGAAGGCCTGATTTAACTATAGCTACGGAAGATCATAATGTGCCGACTCTTAATATCGATAAGCCAATTGCAGATCCAGTTTCAAGGCTGCAAGTTGATACCTTACGTAAGAATTGCCAGGAATTTGGCATAAGACTTCACTCACTTGGAGATGTCGAGCAGGGAATTGTCCATGTTGTTGGACCGCAATTAGGTCTAACTCAACCTGGAATGACCATTGTCTGCGGCGATTCTCATACCTCAACCCATGGCGCTTTTGGCGCTCTTGCTTTTGGAATTGGAACAAGCGAAGTTGAACATGTTCTTGCTACCCAGACTCTTCCATTAACTAGGCCAAAGACGATGGCAATTAATGTTGAGGGAAGCCTAAAACCTGGAGTAACAAGTAAAGACATAATTCTTGCCATCATTGCCAAAATAGGAACTGGCGGCGGACAGGGATACATTCTTGAATATCGTGGAAGTGCGATAAGAGCGCTCTCTATGGAGGCTCGAATGACAATTTGTAATATGTCGATTGAGGCTGGCGCGAGAGCAGGACTTATCGCCCCTGATGAAACTACCTTTGCTTATCTAAAAGATCGTCCGCATGCACCAAAGGGTGAGGATTGGGAAAAGGCACTTTCCTATTGGAGAGAGCTAAAAAGTGATAGCGATGCTAAATTTGATAAAGAGATAACCCTTGATGCAGATCAACTATCGCCATTTGTCACTTGGGGAACTAATCCGGGACAGGGGATAGCCCTTGATGGCGTAATTCCAAGTCCGCAAGATTTCACAGATCCAGAAGAGGTAAGCGCAGCTGAGCGCGCTCTGGTCTATATGGATCTTAAAGCTGGAACCCCAATGAAAAAGATAAAGATTGATACTGTTTTTCTCGGCTCCTGCACCAATGGTCGAATTGAAGATTTAAGAGCAGCGGCAGAAATTATCAAGGGAAAGAAAGTCGCCTCCGATATTCGAATGATGGTTGTTCCTGGCTCTGCTCGGGTGAGACTGCAGGCAGAGGCAGAAGGTTTAGATAAGCTCTTTTTAGAAGCTGGAGCAGAGTGGCGAAGCGCAGGATGTTCGATGTGCCTTGGAATGAACCCTGATCAATTAGCTCCAGGGGAGAGATCAGCTTCGACGAGTAATAGAAATTTTGAAGGAAGACAAGGAAAAGGTGGAAGAACCCACCTAGTTAGCCCCTTAGTTGCTGCTGCCACAGCGATTCGCGGAACCCTCTCATCGCCGGCAGATTTATAACGGAGATAACAATGGAAAAGTTTATTTCTCATACCGGCTCTGCTCTTCCGCTAAAGAGGAGCAATGTTGATACCGATCAGATAATTCCTGCGGTCTATCTAAAACGAGTCACTCGCTCAGGCTTTGAAGATGGTCTATTTGCTGCTTGGAGAAGTGATCCTGAATTTGTATTGAATAAGCCGGAATACAGTAAGGCTAGTATTTTGGTAGCTGGAGCCGATTTTGGCACTGGATCTTCAAGAGAGCATGCCGTCTGGGCGCTTCAGAACTATGGATTTAAAGTAGTTATCTCATCTCGCTTTGCCGATATCTTCCGCGGAAATTCACTAAAAGCAGGTCTATTGACGGTAATTCTTGGCCAGAGCGATGTTGAAGCTCTCTGGAGCGCTATCGAAGAAGAGCCATCACTTGAGATAAAGGTAGATCTTGATACCCGATTAGTTTCCTATAAAAATCAAGCAATTTCCTTTGATTTAGATGATTACACGCGTTGGCGCCTTATGGAGGGCCTTGATGACATCGGTTTAACGCTTAGAAAAATTGATGAAGTTGAGAATTTTGAAGAAAAACGCGCCAAATACAAGCCAAAAACACTTCCGGTCTTGTCATAAGTAGCGCTTTTGCGCGACTCTCAACCTTGAATTGAGAGTTTTTTACACATAAAAATTGCGTTTTTTGATAGTTGATGGCAATTAATTTATTGCGACACACCGCCTGTGATGCGCGAAAACCTTGATTTTCTTGCGTAAATTAATCAACAGGTTAAGCAAACGCTTAACTTTACGCGTAAATAAGGGGATTAAATGAACAAGACCCAGTTCATTGCTTCGTTGGCTCCTCACTTCAACGGAAGCAAGAAAGAGGCGGCACACGCTGTTGAAATCGTCTTCGATTCAATCGTGCGCAACATTCACAGAGGCGAAGATGTAACAATCAACGACTTTGGTAAGTTTAAGAAAGTTGATCGCAAGGCTCGTAAGGGACGCAATCCTTTCACCGGCGAAACGATCCAAATTAAGGCAAGCAAGAAAGTTCGCTTCCTTCCTGCAAAGGCTCTCAAGGAGATTGTTGCTGGAGCTCGTAAATTAGCGCCAGCTCCAAAGCCAGCTCCAGTAGTAAAGCCAGTGGCTAAGAAGGCAGTAAAGAAAGCTGCTAAGAAGGTTGCTAAGAAGAAGGTCGCAAAGAAGAAGGGCAAGAGAAGATAAGTATCTTTTCTGATAAAGGCCACGCCTAAGGGTGTGGCCTTTATTTTTTTCTCTTCTAGGCTATGGCTATGAGCGTCGTGCGGCCTGAGATTTCTTATCTTCCGCCTCAAGGAGATCCGCTAGGGGTCAATCCTTGGTTTCGTTTTGGGGCATCAGTTATAAAGCCAATCCTCAACTCGATAATCAAGAAAGATTGGAAAGGCACCCAGCACCTGCCAAAGAGTGGGGCAGCGATAGTTGTTTGTAACCATCTCTCATATGTAGATCCACTTACCTTCACTCACTTTCTCTATAACAATGGTCGGGCCCCGAGATACCTCGGAAAAGAATCTGTATTTCGAATTCCTATTATCGGCAGAGTTATTAGAGGAGCAGGACAGATTCCAGTAAGTCGTGAATCAAAGGATGCGGTTAAAGGTTTAGAGCATGCAATTGCAGTATTAAAGGCAGGACACCTACTTGGCGTTTACCCTGAAGGAACGCTAACTCGCGATGAGAATTTATGGCCAATGAAGGCAAAGACTGGAGTTGCTCGCCTTGCTCTTATTACTGGCGCTCCCGTTATTCCCTGCGCATCTTGGGGGCCAGAGAAAGTTTTGCCACCATATAGTAAAAGGCTAAAGCTTTTTCCTAGAAGTAAAGTTTCAATTCTTATGGGGCCTGCAGTTGATCTATCTACCTGGCAGGGAAAGAGTGATGATTTAGAGGCGGTAGAGCAAGCGGCAGAGCACATCATGGATCGGATCACTGAACTACTTGAAATATTAAGAGGGCAGAAAGCTCCTGCAATTCGCTTTGATCCCAAGAGCTCTGATCTTCCAAGAATTGGCAATTTCAAGAAGGCAAAGAGAGCAAAGAGCTAGTGAAGGTTGCAGTTCTTGGTTCTGGCCAATGGGGAAGCACATTGGCTCAAGTTCTTATCGATGCTGGAAATGAAGTAATTATCTGGGGGAGAAATAAAGAAGTAATAGATGAGATCAATGCTAAACATAGTAATAGCTCGGCTCTCTTTGAACACTTCTTGCCAGATGCTTTATCTGCAACGCGCGATATAGAAAGAGCGCTAGATGGCGCCGAACTCATAGTTCTAGCCATTCCCTCACAATCTTTGAGAGAGAATTTACTGCGTTGGAAAGGCTTAATTTCTAGTGATATAGCAATAGTTTCAACCCTTAAGGGTATTGAGATCTCCACCCAACTTCGTATGAGTGAGGTCATTAGCCAGGTGCTTGGTCGAGATAGCTCAATGATTTCAGTATTAACTGGGCCCAATCTGGCTCGCGAAGTGATTTTAAGACAGCCTGCAGGAGCAGTTGCTGCTTCAACTAATCAAGAATTAGCAGATTTAACGGCGAAGGCATTTAGCGCGCCATACTTTCGCGTCTATACCTCCAATGATGTTATTGGCTGTGAATTAGCAAGCGCTGCTAAAAATGTGATTGCAATTGCAGTTGGTATGTCAATTGGAATGGGATTTGGAGAAAATACTCAAGCACTTGTTATCACTAGAGGGCTAAATGAACTAACTAGGTTAGCAATTGCTAGAGGAGCTGCGCCATTAACTTTTGTTGGACTTGCTGGCGTTGGTGATCTCTTAGCCACATGTGGATCACCGCTCTCACGCAATCGCACATTCGGAGAAGCTTTAGGAAGAAGTGGTTCAGTTGAGCAAGCCCAGAGAGCAATCTCATCAACTGCCGAGGGGTTAACTACAGCCCAGGCTCTAGTTGAACTTGCTCATCTAGTCGGAGTTGAAGCCCCGATTATGGAGGCTGTCTGTGATGTGGTTACAAGTAAGATTAGCCCGCAGCAGGCATTTCTTAACTTAATGAAGATTCAAACCGGAGCGGAGATTGATCACGTATGAAGAAAATACGCGTTGCAATAATCGCAGGCGGGCGAAGTAGTGAGCATCCCATCTCTTGTATCTCTGCAAGTGGAGTATTAGCTGCAATTGATAGGTCAAAGTTTGAACCAATACTTATTGGTATCACCCAGAGTGGTACTTGGATAGATATGCGCCAGAGTGACTTTGAAAGAGGCAGTGATGGACTTTCCTATGTGCCAGAGGGTGGCGAGAAGTTAATTGTTGATATTCATGGAATTAAAGATAGTAAGGGTATTGATTTAGGAATTGATATTGCCTTTCCGCTTCTACATGGAGCATATGGCGAGGATGGAACGATTCAGGGGTTATTTGAGATGGCAGGCATTGCCTATGTTGGCTCAGGAGTTTTAGCCTCAGCAGTTGCTATGGATAAGAGTTTTGCTAAGCCAATTTATGCAGACTTTGGCCTAAAGGTTGCCGATGGAATTACGGTACATCGAGATAATTGGAATAAGTCTAAAGATCTTGAGATTGCAAAGATTAGAGCCCTAGGTTTTCCTATCTTTATAAAGCCTGCTAGAAGTGGTTCCAGTAGAGGAACTTCAAAAGTGAAAGATGAGTCGGAGATAAGTGCAGCTCTTGATGATGCTTTTAAATATGACCCAAGAGTTTTAGTTGAAGCAGCTGTGGTAGGTCGTGAGATTGAGTGCGCAGTGCTTGAGATAGATTCAATCGCTACAGCTTCAGTTTTAGGTGAGGTAAGAGTTCATCCACCTCATGAGTTCTATGACTTTGAAGCCAAATACCTTGATGGTTCAACTACCTTTGATATTCCAGCAAATCTTGCAGAGCCAATTGCTAGCGCCATTAGCCAAGCAGCTATTACCGCTTTTGAAGCACTTGGTTGTGAGGGTCTGGCAAGAGTTGATTTCTTTTTAAGTGAAGATAATCAGATTATTATCAATGAGCTAAATACGATGCCAGGCTTTACTCCAACTTCGGTTTTTCCAGCGCTCTGGGAGAAAACGGGCAGGAGCTATAGCCAGATAATCACAATCTTGCTTGATAGCGCTTTGAGTAGGCAGCGAAACGTAATTCGCTAGGAAGTAATTTAAAGTATTGCAACCGGACAGGTTAGAGTTCTTGTGATTCCAGGAACTGCTTGAACTTTTGCAAGAATGCTTCTTCCCAGATCTTCCATACTTGATGCTTCAGCCCTCATGATCACGTCATAAGGACCTGTGACGCTCTCGGCAATAGTTACTCCAGCTATGGCGTTAACCGCCTTAGTAACGCTGGCAGCCTTGCCTACTTCACTCTGAATCAAGATATATGCCTGGATCGACATCGTTAACCATCCTTTAAAAGACGAGATAAGCCTGAGTCGCCCCGTTGGACGCTGCACTCTTAATCTCTCACTTGTTATGTGGTGAGAGGTTAGCGCATCTAGGCTAGCCTGCGTAAGTATCAATTCTTGAGGGAGTGGGCCTTGCGCGAAGATGAAGTATTAAAGAATGTGCGCGCCATCTTTGATTATGGCCAGAGCGATTCAGCTCTGATCGTTGGAAATGGCGATGATGGCGCAGTTCTTAGCGCGCGAAGCGAGCTAACCGTTCTTGCTAGCGATATGGCAGTTGAGGGAATTCACTTTAACTTTGCTTGGAGTAGCGCTATGCAAGTTGGTCGAAAAGTTAGCGCAGCAAACTTGGCAGATATCTGCGCTATGGGCGCCTGGCCTGAATATTTCTTAGTAGCTCTAGCATTTCCAGCCAGATTTGCAGATCAGGTAATTGAGCTAGCTCAGGGCATTAAGGCAGAGTGCCAAAGAGTCGGAGTTAAAGTAATTGGCGGAGATTTAAGTGGATCAAATGAAGTTGTAATTTCGATTAGCGCAGTTGGAAGAGTTAAGCGGCCAATACTTCGAAGCGGCGCAAAAGTTGGAGATAAGCTCTTCATTTCAAATCTTCCCGGATTTTCAGCAGCCGGTCATTCGCTGCTAAAGAGTTCTAGTGATAATCAGAGCGCTGCAGCTAATAGGGCTCGCTTGGCTCATCTAGCACCTGATTTAGAATACGATAAATATCGAAAGAGTTATGAGCACTTATCATCTGCAATCGATACTAGTGATGGTCTTGTGCTTGATGCATCGCGCATCGCTGCAGCAAGTGGAGTTGGAATAGATATAAGAGTTGAGCAGCTAGTTAATTCTCCAGAATTTAGCGAACTTGAAAGCGCGAGCGGATCTATCGAGAGCGCCCTTGAAAATGCGCTATATGGCGGAGAGGATCATTTACTTCTTGGAAGTAGCCAGGGGCAAGACTTCGGATTTCTTGAGATAGGACAGGTAATAAAAGGTGAAGGGCTTTATCTAGATGGAGTTAGAGCTGATATCAACCGGGGATACCAACATAGTTGGTAGACCAAATTCAATTAGCGGAGAACTTTGCCAGCCTTAAGGCAGGAGGTGCAGACGTTCTTGCGCTTGGAATATCCATTAATTAACGTGCGAACTCTTTGAATATTTGGATTCCAACGGCGGCGAGTACGGCGCTTTGAGTGAGAGACATTGTTACCAAAGCTTGGTCCCTTGCCACAGATATCGCATACAGCTGCCACGTTACTACTCCTTGGATTTGCCCCTGATAGAGCTTGGTTACTTACGGGCGCAAGATTAGCCGCAAAGGCGCCTCTTTCGCCAATTACGCCCCAATTTATGCGAGAAATTTTCCTACTTGGCGAGCAAAGAAGGCCTAAGGCTTATCACCTCCACCTGAGAGAATGAAGCATGGCAAGTCTGGATTCATCACTGCTTTCAATACTTGGCGATAGAACAGCAGAGGTCTTAGATGAGAATTTAGGCCTTAAAACAATTTCAGATCTCCTGCGTCACTATCCCAGGAGATATGTAGTGCGCGGCGAACTTACAGATATCGAGAGCTTGATTGAAGGCGAGGAGGTAACAATCTTTGCCAAGGTGGAAAGTAGTAAGGTCAAGAGAATTCCAGGCAGAAAGAGCGCAATTCTTGAAACTGTAGTTACCGATGGTCGAGCAAAATTAACGCTAACTTTCTTTAATCAAGCCTGGCGCGAGAAAGAACTGCGCCCAGGAAGACAGGGTTTATTTGCGGGAAAAGTTGGATTGTTTAAAGGAAAACGTCAGTTAGCTCATCCGGATTACTTACTAATTCCTGAAGGCGATGATGTAGATCAGGCGATTGGCGATTTTGCAGGAAAGTTTCTCCCAGTTTATCCAGCCACAGCAAAGATGCCCTCATGGAAAATTGCTAAATGTGTTCGTTTGGCACTAGATGCGCTAGATGAAATCACAGAGTATCTTCCTGAAGAGTTACTCTCAGAATTTAATTATCCAAAGATTTCCGAGGCCTTTAGACAGGTTCATCAGCCAGATAGCGCTGAGAGCGCAGAGCTGGCACGCCAGCGCTTAACCTTTGATGAGGCGCTATTAATGCAGTTATTTTTGGTCTTAAGAAGATATGAAGTAAGAGCGGCAAAGACAACCTCACGTGCGCCAATAAAAGATGGAGTATTAGCAGCTTTTGATAAGAGACTTCCCTTTGAACTAACTGCAGGACAGAATCAAGTTTGGAGCGAGATAGTTAAGGATCTCTCTAGCGATCATCCGATGTATCGTCTCTTGCAAGGAGATGTAGGTTCTGGAAAAACAATTATTGCGCTACGCGCGATGCTCTCTGTGGTGGACTCAGGTGGTCAGGCAGCTCTTCTTGCGCCAACTGAAGTATTAGCCCAGCAGCACTATCGAAACTTTTTATCACTGCTTGGGGAGTTAGCAGAGGAGGGAATGATTGGGGGAGATGAGAGAGGAATTCAGATTCGCCTCCTAACTGGATCAACCGCGCAAGCGCAGCGACGAGAAGTGCTGGCAGCTATTTCATCTGGACAAGCTGGAATAACAATTGGCACCCATGCGCTATTAGGTGAGAGTGTAAATTTCAAAGACCTTGGTCTAATTGTCATTGATGAACAACATCGATTTGGCGTAGAGCAGAGAGATGCGCTTCGAGATAAGGCGCGAGAGCCTGCTCATGTACTTGTTATGACTGCAACTCCAATTCCAAGAACTGTGGCTATGACAATCTTTGGAGATTTAGATGTATCAACTCTTAAAGATATGCCACTTGGCAGATCTCCCATCACAACTCATGTTGTTTCACAATCCAGCAAACCAGAGCATCTAAATCGCGCTTGGCAGAGAGCTTGCGAAGAAGTTAGTAATACAAATCAGGTTTATGTAGTTGCTCCTAGAATTTCAGCAGATGATGAATCAGATCTGCAGAGATTTGGGCTTACCCCCGATGAGTTAATCCTTGCAAAGAATTTAATTGATGAAGAGGATAGCTCTTCGCTAAAGCTTGCGATGAGCTCAGTTGAGGAGCTCTATCCCATGCTCACAGGCGATGTAATGAAAGAATTAAGGGTAGGAAAGCTTCATGGCCGCCTACCTTCTGAAGAGAAAGAGGCGGTAATGCAAGCCTTTGTTCGCCATGAATTAGATGTTCTAGTTACTACTACTGTGATTGAAGTTGGCGTTGATGTTGCAAATGCCACGATGATGATCATTATGAATGCTGAGAGATTTGGCGTTTCACAACTTCATCAGCTCCGTGGTCGTATCGGCCGCGGCGTTTCTCCTGGGCTCTGTCTATTTGTTTCATCAGCTAGTGAAGATTCACCTGCAATGGCTAGGTTAAGAGCTGTTGCTGCAACTACTGACGGCTTTGAATTAAGCCGTCTTGATCTACAAGAGCGCAGCGAGGGAGATGTCTTGGGAAGCGCCCAATCTGGAGCAAGATCTCACCTAAGGCTTCTAAGAGTTATTAGAGATGAGGAGTTAATTGCTCAAGCGCGCCTAGTAGCGGAGAATCTGCTTAGCCAAGATCCAACGCTTGCTGCAAACCCAGAACTTGCTAAAGCTGTGGAGAAGTTAAGACAAGAAGAACGAGCCGCCTATTTGGAGAAACGCTAAATGAGAATAATTGCTGGTCTTGCAAAGGGAAGAAATATTAATTCACCAATCTCCCAAGTTCGTCCAACCTCTGATCGAGCAAGAGAGGCCCTCTTCTCAACTCTTGAGTCTGAATTTGGTTCTCTTAGTGATGCAAACTTTCTTGATCTCTATTGCGGTTCAGGAGCAGTCTCTTGTGAAGCGCTCTCGCGTGGAGCTGGAGTAGTAGTTGCAGTAGATAATGAAGAGAAGGCAACTACTGTTACTCGAAGTAATTTTGAATTGCTTGAGAAAATTCCCGGCATTGGTTCTGCCTCCGTCATAACAATGTCTGCAGGGAAGTATTTAGATAAAGGAGCCGATATCGCCTTTGATATTGTTTTCATCGATCCACCATATGACTTGCCAAATAGCGATGTTGAGAAAATATTGTTATCACTTGCTAGCAATGGGTTTCTGAAGAGTTCTTCAATAGTTGCAGTTGAGCGCGATTCAAAAACGAAACCCTTCTCATGGCCCCAAGGCTTAGCTGAGTTGAAGGTGCGAAAGTATGGCGCAGCCAGTATTTACTACGGCGAACCTAGGCAATAGCGCATTTAGCGATTCGTGTTAGCGTTGCCCCGTGAAGAAAGCAGTATGTCCGGGCTCCTTTGACCCAATAACTAATGGACACCTCGATGTTATTGAGCGTGCCAGCCATCTATTCGATGAGGTAGTAATTGCTGTCCTGGTAAATAACTCAAAGAGCAGTTTATTTACTATAGAGGAGCGGATAGTTCTAGCAAGAGATTGCGTTAAGCATCTGCCGAATGTAAAGGTTGATATGTGGAGTGGTCTATTAGTTGACTACTGTCGAGAGAATAAAGTTGATGCCATAGTTAAGGGGCTGCGCGCAGTAAGTGATTTTGACTACGAACTTCAGATGGCTCAGATGAATCTGCAATTAAAGGGCGTTGACACTCTGCTTATGGCAACCAAACCTGCCTATTCCTTCCTATCATCATCTCTAGTTAGAGAGATCGCCCGCTATGGTGGGGATGTTTCAAAGCTGGTTCCTGCAGGAGTTTTAAGTGAATTGATTAGAAAAGCAAAAGATTCTTCTTCGCCAAGTTCGCAATCAGGAAGGTCATAAAATGGAAGCAATAGAGAAACTCCAATCTGCCATAACTATGGTTAATGAAGCTCGCTCAGTTCCATTATCAGCCTCTTGTGTAGTTCATCGTGGCGAGATGTTGGAACTGCTAGAGGAGATAAATCAAGCTCTTCCAAAAGATCTCTCAAACGCGCAGAGGCTACTCGGAAGCAGAGAGACAATAATTGAAGAGGGCAGACAGAGCGCTGAGCAGTTAATTGCTCATGCTAGAGAAGAAGTTGCTCGAATGGTTGAGCAGACTGCAATTGTCGCAGCTGCAAGGGAGGAGTCTGCAAGATTAACTGATGAGGCGCACTCAAAAGTTGAGAAAGAGCGCGAAGAAGTTGATGCCTATATTGATTCACGCCTTGCAACCCTTGAAGTGATTTTAAATAAGACGCTAGAGGCAGTTAATCGAGGACGAGAAAGATTGGCTGGCGCTAGCGATAAAGATGTACTCTCCCAACTAGCAGAGTAGTAATTGCATGAACTCCAAGGTTGAATCACCATTTAAAGTTAATTTCCATGAACTTCCAAGAAGAGCGGGAGAGTTTCGCCAATATCACCTGGAATTTAACGCCCCGCAAGCGATAGGCATTGCCCTACTTGAGATTCCAAAGTCAGAACCGCTAGATATTTCCTTTAAAGCAGAATCTGTCGATGGCGGAGTTTTGCTCACCGGTGAAGTCATCTCTCATGCCAGGGGAGAGTGCGGGCGATGTTTAGATCCAATTAAATTTGATGTCAATCAGAAATTTCAAGAGCTCTTTCTCTACTCTTCCAGAGTTAAAGAGGTGGGAGAAGATGAAGATGAGGTATTTAGCCTAGATGGCGATATTGCAGACCTTGAAGTTCCGATCCGAGATGCAGTGATTCTTGCTATGCCAATTAACCCTCTCTGCCAGAGCGATTGCTTGGGGCTCTGCTCAATCTGCGGCCTTAAGTGGCGCGAGCTTGAAAAGGATCATGCCCACAAGGCGAGTGATCCCAGGTGGAGCGGATTGGCTGATTGGAAGCCCTAAACAGGCGTGATTTTGCAAAGATATCGAAGCTGGGCAATACTTAGCCCTCAATCTTGAGGTAGTAATTTTTTAAAGGAGAATAACTGTGCCATTACCAAAGCGAAAGATGTCGCGCTCGCGCACACGTTCTCGTCGTAGCCAGTGGAAAGCAACACCTGCAGCTACTGCAAATTGCCCGCAATGTGCGCAGCCTAAGTTGCAACATACTGCTTGTCCCACCTGCGGCACCTATAACCGTCGTCAAGTTCTAGAGGTTTAATCTGAGTCTGGCTCTGACCGAAAAGCTTGGAGTTTCGGTAAAACCAGAGTTACTTGAACTGGCGTTAACTCACCGCTCCTTTGCTTATGAGTTCGGTGGTCTTCCAACAAATGAACGCTTAGAGTTTCTAGGCGATAGCGTCCTTGGTTTAGTAATTACTGAAGCTCTATATGAGCGCTTTCCAGATCTTGATGAATCTCGTCTCTCACCACTTCGCTCAGGAATAGTAAATATGCGAGCGCTTGCAAGTATTGCAAGAGAGTTAGAACTTGGCTCAGCGTTAAAGATTGGCAAAGGTGAGGAAGTAACTGGAGGAAGAGATAAGAATTCAATATTGGCAGATGCCTTTGAGGCTCTAGTTGGTGCAATCTATCTAGATCATGGTTTTGATGTTAGCGCTGAGATAATTATGCGCCTGATGAAGAGCGCTATTGATGAAGCGGTAACAAGGGGAGCAGGTCTTGATGGCAAGACTGCACTTCAGGAGATCGTGGCCTCCTCTGGATGGTCGCCACCTGAATATAAGGTCAGTGAGTCAGGCCCTGATCACGATAAAGATTTTGTCGCCTATGCAATTGTTAATGGAGTGACATACCCCGAAGGTCATGGCAAATCAAAGCGCGAAGCAGAACAAGTTGCAGCAAGAATTGCTTTTGAAGCACTTTCAAAGAAGTAGCTTATGCCTGAGTTACCCGAGGTTGAAACTGTAAGGCGAGGTTTAGAACCCTTTATTGTTGGAAGAAAAATTAAAGAAATTGATGTAGTTCATAAAGGTGGAAATAGATCTTCTACCTATGCTCCATATAGCGCCATTAAGGGCGCAAAGGTATTAAATGTTAAGAGACGTGGAAAGTTCCTATGGTTTGAATTAAACAGAGATTTTGCGCTGATGGCCCACCTAGGAATGAGCGGTCAGTTGTTAATCCAAGATAAGCAGAGCCAATATGAGAAACATCTGCGGGTTCGCATTGATTGCGGCGATAGAAGAAAAGAGATTCGATTTGTTGATCAACGAACCTTTGGTTGGATTTCAATTGATAAGTTGGTCCTGGAAGACCAAGAGCTGATACCTCAATCCTTTACTCGTATCGCCCCTGATCTATTTGACAACAAATTTAATCGCAGCGCTGTAATTAGCCGGATAGGTAAGAAGAACAGCGCAATAAAGCGAGTACTTCTTGATCAGGGCGTTGTTAGCGGGGTGGGTAATATCTATGCTGATGAAGCGCTCTGGCACGCAAAGATTCATCCCGAACGCCTTGCAAAGAAATTATCAGAGCAAGAGATCTCTAGCCTTCTTGATGCAACTAAATTTGTTATGGAGAAAGCCTTGAAGGCAGGTGGGACAAGTTTTGATGAGCTCTATATAAATGTAAATGGCGAGAGTGGATACTTTGATATTGAGCTTGAGGCATATGGCCAGGAGAATGAGCCCTGCTCTAGATGTGGCAGAGAAATTGCCAGGATTGCTTTCGCAAACCGGTCATCACATTTTTGTCCAGAATGCCAGAGCAAATCTCCCCTTAAGAAAGCGGGAAAAAAGAAGGTTAGAAAAAAAGTCAGCCCTAAGCGGGGGTAAAACCCGAGCGTGCGCGGGCTCACCCGATAGGTTCTACCCGTGTATTTAAAGAGCATGACCCTAAAGGGCTTTAAGTCCTTTGCCGCCCCAACGACCTTGAAGTTCGAGCCTGGAATCACCTGCGTGGTGGGGCCTAATGGTTCGGGTAAGAGCAATGTCGTTGATGCCCTCTCTTGGGTTATGGGCGAGCAGGGAGCAAAGAGCCTTCGCGGCGGAAAGATGGAAGATGTCATCTTTGCTGGAACTTCAGGGCGAGCACCTCTTGGACGAGCAGAGGTATCAGTAACTATTGATAACGCAGATGGCGCTCTGCCAATTGAATTTAGCGAAGTTACTATTTCAAGAACTTTATTTAGAAATGGCCAGAGTGATTATCAAATCAATGGTGAATCAGCGCGCCTTCTAGATATTCAAGAGTTATTAAGCGATAGCGGCATCGGACGTGAGATGCATGTAATCGTTGGCCAGGGACAACTTGATGCCATCCTTACGGCAAATCCTGAGGAGCGAAGAGGATTTATTGAAGAAGCTGCTGGAATTTTAAAACATAGGAAGCGCAAAGAGAAAGCTCTTCGAAAATTAGATTCAATGCAGGGCAATATGTCGAGAGTTCAAGATCTCACCAATGAGTTAAGAAGACAACTCCGCCCACTTGGTAAACAAGCAGAGGTTGCCAAAAAAGCTGCGGTGATCCAGGCTGATGTGCGAGATGCAAAACTAAGAATCTTGGCAGATGATTTAATTGCATTTAATTCAACTCTAAGTTTAGAAGTTGCTGATGAGACTGCTCTTCGTCAGAGACGAAGTGAAGTTGATCAAGAGCTCGATCAGTTACGTAAAAGAGAGATTGAGCTAGATCAGATAGCAGCGATTCAAGGACCAGAGTTAGCCAGTGCGCAGAATAATTATTACAGCCTAACTGCCCAGAAAGAAAAGTTAAGAGGAACACAGAACTTGGCATCAGAGCGTGCACGCTTTTTAGCTGAGGAGGCAGAGGAAGCTAGAGCATCAGGGCGCGATCCTGAAGCGCTAGAGGCGGAGGCAAAAGTTTTAAGAGGTGAGGAATCTGTTCTACAAGGTTCATCTGATAAAGCGCGATCAGAATTAGTTGCGGCAAGTAATAGCGTTACTCAATTAGAGGCGCGCTTAAAGGGCGAAGAAGATCGAGTAGCAGCAGCCCAGAGAGCAATTGCTGATTATCGAGAGGGAACTGCCAGACAAGAGGGACATATCAAGTCTCTCCAATCTCGAATCGATGGCGCAGGCTCTGAAATAAATAGGCTAGAGAGTGCGCTAACTGGCGCTCATGCAAGAGTTTCTGAATCTAAAGTTGAATTTGCTCGTCTTGAAAGTGAAATTGCTGGTCTTGATGCAGGAGAACTCGGCCTTGATGCAGAATTTGAGAAAGCAAAAACTCTTCTAAATGGCAGCAAGGCTGCTCTTGAAAAGTTAAGAAGTGATCTCTCTCTAGCCGAGAGGGCAAGAGCTGCTTCTGAGGCGAAAATTGATGCGCTCCGGCAAGCAACGCTGCATAAAGATGGAAGTGGTGCGCTATTAACAAATGATCAAGGAATAGTAATTCGTGGCAGCCTAGCATCGCTATTAACCGTTGAACCTGGCTGGCAGAGCGCAGTAACAAATGCCCTAGGCTCATTGGCAAATGCATTGGTACTGCAAGATCTAAATCAAGTTATCTCTGCTATCACTTTTTTAAAATCTAAATCTGCAGGAAGTGCTGAACTACTCTTTATCTCCGAAGGTGACTCCAGAGCAGTTATTGAGATACCAAATGGATTGACACCACTAGTCAGTAAAGTCACATCAGCTACATTAAATTCTATTTTGCCAGCTCTTTTCTCTGGTTTAGTTGCCGCAGATTCGCTAAATCAAGCAAGTCAGATTGTCTCTGATAATCCCTTGCTTATTGCAGTCACTCGTGATGGAGATTTGGTTGGACGAGGAAGAGCAAGTGGCGGCTCATCTGCGCGCACCTCATTAATTGAGATCTCTGAAATGATTGAAAAAGGCGAGATAGAGCTGCAGAGACATAGCCATGATTGTGATCGGATCCATTTTGACATTTCATCTTCTGAAACAAAATTGAGAACTGATCAACTTAGCTATGATCAAGCGCTAGCTAGATTGAATGAATCAGATGCTGCCATGGCAGCCCTTGCTGAGCAGATGGCAGCAGCTAGCCAAGGAGTAAAGAGCGCTAACGGCGAAGTTGATCGTTTAGAGAAATCAATTACTGAGCTTAAGCAAGCGTTAAGTAACGATCTAAAAGAACTAGATATTGCTAGAAGTGAGTTTGAAAAGAGTAGTGAGCCGCTCGAACCTGAGTTAAGCGCAGTTGAGAATCTAAGGGCAACTCTTGCTACAGCAAGAGCAGTCGAAGTCGAGGCTCGCCTTGCACTTAGAACTATCGAGGAGCGAGTTGCAGCGATTTCACAGCGAGCTAGAGATCTAGAACTTGCTGCATCAAATGAGCGCCAGGCGGCAAGTAATAACATCGCCCGCCGCGCAGCTAGAGCAAGAGGCGCGGTTACTGCTCAAGCAATTGCAGATGCTGCCTATGAAGCGCTAATTCAAATAGAGATATCCATATCAAGAGCAAATAGCGAGCGCGAAAGACTTGAGGTTGCTCGCTCTAATAGAGATGGTGAAATCCTCTCTACTCGCCAGGCGATCAGAGATTTAAGCGTTGAACTTGATCAATTAACTTCTAGCGTTCATCGCGACGAGATAGCAAGAGCTGAGCAGAGGCTAAGAATTGAACAACTTGAGATAAAGGCTATGGAGGAATTTGGAGTTGATAGCTCATCTCTTGTAAATGAGTATGGCCCAGATAAGCCAGTTCCAACATTTATTGAAGATGATGCAGGAAATTTAAGCCAAGGCGAGTTCATTCCTTTCATCCGCCAAGAGCAAGAAAAGCGTCTGGCTGGGGCTGAGAAATCACTAGCGCTGCTTGGAAAAATTAATCCTTTAGCACTTGAGGAGTTCTCATCCCTTGAAGAGCGCTTGAAATATTTAGCAGATCAATTAGAGGATTTAAAGAAATCAAAGAAGGACCTGCTAGATATCATCAAATCAGTTGATGACAAGGTTCAAGAGATTTTTGAAGAAGCCTTTAGGGATACAGCTCGAGAATTTGAGAAAATATTTGCTCGACTCTTTCCAGGGGGAGAGGGGCGCCTGCTATTAACCGATCCCAGCGATCTACTCAATTCTGGAGTGGACGTTGAAGCTCGTCCTCCAGGAAAGAGAATTAAGCGACTATCGCTTCTCTCTGGTGGGGAGCGCTCACTGACTGCAGTAGCTCTTCTGGTAGCGATATTTAAGGCAAGACCAAGTCCTTTCTATGTATTAGATGAGGTTGAAGCCGCACTTGATGATACAAATCTTGGTCGCCTGCTATCAGTTTTGGAAGAGCTAAGACAGGCTTCTCAGCTAATTATCATTACTCATCAAAAACGAACCATGGAAATTGGCGATACTTTGTATGGCGTAAGTATGCGCGGTGATGGAGTATCAGAAGTAATCTCTCAGCGTCTTCGCGAGATTGAAACTGAACCCGCTTAACTATGGGTTTATTTGGTTCTTTCTTAAGTAAATTCTCAAAATCCAAAGCAACGATTGAAGATCTTGAGCAGTTTAGAGAGATTCTCATCTCATCAGATATCGGGGTAAAGATAACTGAAGAGATTCTAGAGTTAGTTAAACGTGAGAAGAGTGAGGAGCTTTCAACGGCCATCGCTAACTCACTGAAATCAAAGTTAATCTCATCATCTAGAGCAATTAACTTGTCAAATGTTGGGCCAACGGTAGTTCTAATTGTTGGAGTCAATGGCACTGGAAAGACTACAAGCGCAGCCAAGCTAGCTAATTACTATGCAAAGAGGGATAAGAAAGTTTTATTAGTTGCTGCTGACACCTTTAGAGCTGCTGCAGTTGCCCAGCTTCAAACCTGGGGCGAGAGAATTGGCGTGGAAGTTTTAAGTGGGTCAAGCAATAGCGATCCTGCAGCGATAGCCTTTGATGGCGCAAAAAGAGCTAAAGATGAAGGATTTGATTTTCTAATTATTGATACGGCAGGAAGACTTCATACCAAGAGCAACTTGATGGATGAATTGGGCAAGATTCAAAGAGTTGTTGAGAAGGTAACTCCGGTTAATGAGATCTTATTTGTGCTAGATGGAACCACGGGTCAGAATGGAATCAAGCAGGCAGAGACCTTTGCCTCTAGCGTTAATTTAACGGGCCTCATGGTTACAAAACTTGATGGCTCTACCAAGGGCGGTATTGCGATAGCTACTGAGGCTGCCTTGCAAGTTCCCCTGAAATATGTTGGATTTGGTGAGGCAATTGATGATCTGGCCCCCTTTGATGGCGATGGGTATATCACCGAACTTTTAACATAGCCGTAACAGAGGGTGAGGAAGTGTCACCTGAGTGAAATCAATCTGAGCCATCAGGGGAAATACTTCTAAAGCATGATCGCCTCATTCTCAGAGTTGAGAAATTGACCTTTAATTCACGGATTCTGCCTCTGGCAGTCCTGGTTCGGGAGAAAATAAAAATGGATGAAGTAGTACTAAGCGCTGGTGATACTGCATGGGTATTAGCTAGCTCTGCCCTAGTTTTGTTAATGACCCCGGGGCTTGCATTCTTCTATGGCGGAATGGTGCGAGCAAAGAGCGCGCTAAATATGATGATGATGTCGATAATCACCATAGGAGTAGTAAGTATCCTCTGGGTTATCTACGGTTTTAAAATTGCTTTTGGCTATGAAGCTGATTCACCTTGGTATGGATCTTTTTCCACTTCAGGTTTAGGTGATGCAGTAAATGAATTAGCAAATAATGGCGGCGTTTACCCAATTCCACTTCTGGCATTTGCAGTCTTTCAACTTATGTTTGCCATTATTACTCCAGCGCTTATCTCTGGCGCGATTGCAGATAGAACTAAGTTCTTCTCATGGGCAATATTCGTTGCTATCTGGGTGACTGTCGTTTATTTCCCAGTAGCTCACTGGGTATTTGCCTTTGGAAATAAAGTTGGCGATACGGTAACAGGTGCGGGATATCTTGCCTCGCAAGGAGTTCAAGACTTCGCTGGTGGAACCGCAGTTCATATCAATGCTGGCGCCGCCGGACTTGCCCTAGCAATTGTTCTTGGAAAGAGAATTGGTTGGCAGAAATCTCCAATGCGCCCTCACTCACTGCCTCTAGTACTACTTGGCGCTAGCTTGCTCTGGTTTGGATGGTTTGGATTTAATGCTGGAAGCGCGCTTGCCGCTAATGGAATTGCAGCTCTGGCATTTATGAATACCCAATTAGCAACAGCGGGTGCAGTCATTGGCTGGATTCTTACTGAAAAATTCCGTGATGGACATCCCACAACTCTTGGCGCTGCATCTGGAGCAGTTGCAGGGCTAGTTGCTATTACTCCAGCTTGCGCATTTGTTGAACCATGGGCAGCAGCAGTTATTGGCTTAATCGCTGGAATTGCATGCGCGCTAGCAGTTGGTCTGAAATACAAGTTGGGATATGACGATTCTCTAGATGTTGTCGGCGTTCACTTAGTTGGCGGCATTGTTGGTAGTTTGGCAATTGGCTTCTTTGGAACTAGCAAGATTCTGGGACTAGATGGCCTCTTCTATGGCGGCGGCGTTGAGCTCCTTGGCAAACAAGCTCTCGGCGTTGGACTAGTTATGGGTTACTCATTTGTCATGACCTTAATCATCGGATTCCTAATTGAGAAAACGATTGGATTTAGAGTCAAGGCTGAGAGTGAGCTAGCTGGAGTCGATCAATCAGAACATGCAGAGAGCGCCTATGAATTAGGCGGAGTTCTCAAGGGAGGTCGTTAATCATGAAGTTAATTACCGCAATCATCAAGCCAGGAAAGTTCGATGATGTAAAAAATGCCCTTAGGGCAGCTGGAGTCAAAGGAATGACAGTCTCTGAAGTATCTGGAGTTGGTCGCCAAGGTGGCCACATCGAGGTCTATCGCGGAGCTGAATATCCCATCGACTTAATAGATAAAATAAGAATAGAGATTCTTGCTGAGAATAAGGATGTTGATTCCGTGATCAACACCATTGTGAAGGCGGCATCTACAGGATCAATCGGTGATGGCAAAGTTTGGTCCACCCCCGTTGATAACGTAGTTCGCGTTCGTACCGGCGAGAAAGGTGAGGCAGCAATCTAATAGTTGCCCGCACCAAGGCAGTGATAGTTGAAAAAAGGTGGAATATGCGAGGGCGTATCCACCTTTTTTCTATTTGCCTAGCCTTTATGTAGGCTTAAAGACATGTTCGATTCCTTAAGCTCTAAATTCTCTGATCTCTTTGGAACTCTGCGAAAAAAAGGGCGAATCACTCCTGAAGATATTGAGAGCACCTGCCAAGAGCTTCGTATCGCTTTATTAGAGGCAGATGTTGCGCTAAGCGTTGCTGAAGGCTTTGTAGAAAAGATTAGAAGTAGATCACTTGAAAGACTTCCAGAGATTAGACAATCAACTAATCAATCTGAGGAGATCTACTCGATTATCAATCAGGAATTGATTGCAATTCTTGGCGGGCAAGGGCGAAGAATTCGCTATGCCAAGAGTGGACCAACGATAATAATGCTTGCAGGTCTTCAAGGATCTGGAAAGACAACGTTAGCTGGAAAATTAGCTCGCTTTCTAAAAGAGGATGGAAATACTCCTCTCTTAGTTGCAGCAGATCTGCAGAGACCAAATGCTGTCACGCAGTTACAAGTCTTAGCAGAGTCAATTTCAGTTCCAATATTTGCACCAGAGGCAGGAAATGGAATTGGCGATCCGGTAAAGGTTGCCAAGAGCGCAATTACCTATGCCAGAGAGAAAGTCCATAATGTTGTAATTGTTGATACAGCTGGACGACTTGGTATCGATAGTGAGTTAATGCAGCAGGCAAGTTCAATTAGGGATGCAATTAATCCTCATGAAATTCTCTTTGTAGTAGATGCAATGATGGGACAAGATGCCCTTACTACCTCGCTAGCCTTTTTAGAGGGAGTGGGTTTTGATGGAGTTGTATTAACAAAGCTAGATGGTGATGCTAAGGCGGGAGCTGCGCTATCAATTGTTGAAGTGACAGGAAAACCAATTCTCTTTACCTCAAGTGGTGAGAAGTTAACTGACTTTGATTACTTCTATCCCGAGCGAATGGCCTCAAGAATTTTGGGACTTGGCGATATTGCAACTTTAGCTGAGCAGGCAAAGCGGGCACTTGATGGAGATAGCGCTAAGCGTTTGGAAGAGAAATTTGTATCAGGGCAAGATTTCACTCTAGAGGATTTTTTGGAGCAGCTAGGGGCTATGAAGAAGATGGGCTCTATGACCAAACTCCTTGGCATGCTACCTGGAGCTAACTCTGCTGCAATGAAGAAGCAGATAGACAGCATTGATGATAATGAGCTAGTTAGAACACAAGCTATTGTGCAGTCGATGACTCCAGGTGAGAGACGTGATCCAAAAATATTAAATGGTTCAAGACGAGCACGTATTGCACTTGGTAGCGGCAGAAGCGTTACAGAGGTTAATTCTTTAGTTGATCGCTTCTCTGCTGCGCAGAAAGCGATGAAGCAGATGAGATCCGGTGGTGGATTGCCTGCAGGGATGGCGCTTCCTGGGGGAATGAGCCTGCCAACTGCTACTCCAATGAGTTCACCAAAGAACGCTCCAAAGAAGAAGTCACGATCTGGAAATCCAGCCAAGCGAGCAGCCCAAGAAGGGCGATAGCTAAGCTCAATTGGGAAATATGCCGGGCTCGTGGCAATATTGGCCTCCTGTTCAAGGGCCCTCTACCTCTTGACCGGCACTTATAAACGTAAGAGCTTTTTTCTCTTCACTTGGCATCCTACTCAAGGAAGAAAAGATAAGTTCGATTAACTATGCAAGGAGAAAGCCTTCGTGGCCGTAAAAATTAGATTGGTACGTTTGGGAAAGATTCGCACCCCGCACTACCGAATTGTTATCGCAGATTCTCGCAAAGCTCGTAATGGTCTAAAGATTGAAGAGATTGGTCGATACTCACCAGCATCTGAGCCTTCCTTAATTGAAGTTAATTCAGATCGCGCCCAACATTGGCTAAAAAATGGTGCGCAACCAACTCCAGCTGTAGAGGCTATTTTGAAAGTTACTGGTGATTGGCAGAAGTTCAAGGGAATTGCTGGCCAAGAGGGAACACTTAAAACTCTTCCAGTTCGCCCAAATAAGCGCGTTGCTTATGAAGAGGCAGTAAAGGCAGCAAGCAATGAGCCAGCAGATGGCGCAACTACTATGAAGAAGCGCGCTGCTGAGAAACTTGCGGCAAAGAGCGCTCCAGTAGAAGTTGTAGCTGAAGCAGCTCCCGTTGAGGCATCAGTAGAGCAGGCCCCAGTCGAAGTTGTAGCTGAAGCAGCTCCAATTGATACCCCAGTGGTAGATGCTCCTGCAGAAGCAGTAGCAGAGGCTGCACCAACTGAAACTCCAGCTGAGTAAATATGATGATTGATGAAGCTCTAGAACATTTAGTTAAGGGAATCGTAGATAACCCTGAAGAGGTGCTGATCTCTGAAAAAGAGGGAAGGCGCGGAACAACTCTTGAGGTAAGGGTTCATCCTGAAGATATTGGCAAGGTAATCGGTCGCAATGGTCGAACAGCAAAGGCGCTGCGTACAGTGGTTTCAGCCCTAGCTGGACGAAGTGTTCGCGTAGATCTTGTTGAGGCGGATGAGGCGCGTTAATCGCGCTTAGCTAATTTGTTACTTGTTGTAGGTCGCATCGGTCGCGCACATGGAGTGCGCGGAGAGGCAACCATTGAAGTTCGAACCGATAGCCCTGAAGAGAGATTTGCCATTGGATCAATTTTAAAAACAGATCCAGAAGATAAGGGCCCCTTAAAAATCATAGGCGCGAAAGTTCATAGCGGAACTCTTCTGCTCTCATTTGAAGGTTATAACGATAGAAGCGCGGTTGAAAAACTTCGAAACGTTTTACTTCTTGCCGAAATTACTCCATCGGATTCAAATGTTACTGAAGATGATTTTCATATCTCTCAAATCCTAGGATGCAAGGTGATTGATAGATCCGGCAAAGAGTGGGGCGAGGTTAAAGAGGTCCTCCAGCTTCCATCTCAAGACACGCTTGTAATTACTTATCAAGGCGGAGACTTCTTGATTCCATTTGTTAAGCACTTCACCCCAGATATTGATATCGCAAGTAAGATAATTACTGCCGATAATCTAGAGGAGCTACTGTGAAGATAACTGCTATCTCCATCTTCCCGGAATACTTCTCGCCCCTTGAACTATCCCTAATTGGCAAGGCGCGAAGCCAATCTCTAATTGATTTTAAAAGTATTAATCTAAGAGACTTCACAACAGATAATCACCATAGCGTTGACGACACTCCTTATGGCGGGGGAGCAGGGATGGTGATGATGGCAGAGCCATGGGGCTTAGCTATTGATTCAATTTTGGAAAGAGATGGCGAGATAGATCTGATAATTCTCACCCCCGCAGGGGCAAAGTTCAATCAAAAAAAGGCCGAGAAGTTAAGTGGGGCTAAGCATCTGGTATTTGCCTGTGGTCGTTATGAAGGAATTGATACAAGAGTTAGTGATTACTATCGCGGTGTAAGCGGAGTAAGGGTTCATGAAATATCAATTGGAGATTATGTTGTTAATGGTGGCGAGGTAGCAGCGCTAGTAATAATTGAGGCAGTTACTCGATTAATTCCTGGAGTAATTGGCAATCCTGCATCTCTTGATGAGGAATCACATAATGAAGTTGGCGCTCTGGAATATCCAACATTTACTAAACCTGCTATTTGGCGAGATCTAAATGTTCCCGAGGTTTTACTCTCTGGAAATCATGGCCAAATTCAAAAGTGGAGGCAAGAAGAGGCCAAACGCCGTTCAGAATTAGGTCGGTAGGCTTAACACTTGGGGAATAATTGCGACACGCCGAGTGTTGGATAGGACAGCGAGCAAGTAGTTGGGCATTATCCGCCCGTAGCCAAGTGACTAAATGGTCTGGCTCTAAGTAAGAAGAGATTGGTGGTGAGAGATCAATGGCAACTGATTACGACACGCCTCGAAAAACCGATGAAGAGTTACATGAGGAATCCCTAGAAGAGTTAAAGGCTAGAAGGGCTGAAGCACAATCAGGTCAGGTTGATCTCGATGAGGAAGAGGCAGAAAATGTTGAGCTGCCAGGAGCAGATTTATCTGGTGAAGAGTTATCAGTTCGAGTAGTTCCTAAGCAAGATAATGAATTTACCTGTTCTCGATGCTTCTTAGTTCATCACATTACTCAAGTAGCACGTGGTGAGGGAGTAAAAGCAGTCTGCAAAGATTGCGCTTAAGGATTTAATCTCTCTAAAAATCGCTCTGGATGTTTAGAACTTATCAACCAAAATGGTGTCGGATCGCGCTGATCTGCAATTTCAACCTTTAAACCTTTTTTAACCCAGAAGCGCAGCGCAAGATAGGCCTGGGGATTAATGCCTGCTCCACGATGAAATGACATATCTTCTCTGCTTAATACTTCTACCTTCTTTAAGTATTTAATCTCAGTATTAGCTCGACCAGCCCTAAGGCGATCTGAAGTGAGCTCAAGGGTTAGTGATGTCGCATAATAGAAGTAGATAGTTGAGGTAGTAAGAATGATTGCAGTAATGAATGTGGCCATATTTCCAAGTGAGGCCCAGATAGCTAGCAAGATTGATAGATCAAAGCAGATAACTAAGAAAGTCAGCCAGATTGGCCATCTCATTACCTCACGCATGAGACGAGAGTACTTCCTTGCTTTAGATAGCGCCTGCCTATCGACAGGGTAATCTTCACCCCATGTCACGCCAGCTAAATATTCAAGTTCCCCCAGGAGTTAAAGTCCCGCCTCGCCATCCTGATGCTCCGGCAAGTGGCAAGTTACTTGGATCTCATAATCTTGATTGCTATGGCTGTGGCCCCGACCATCCTGCAGGTTTACATCTTGTTGCTTATGCAGGAGAGAGCATGAGCATCACTGCGCAATTTACAGTTACCGATTTACATCAAGGAGCTCCAGGTCTTGCTCATGGCGGGCTGCTCTCATGCGCCTTTGATGAAGCTTTAGGAAAGTTAATGTGGTTAGTTCGAGAGCCGGCGGTGACTGGAAAACTTGAAACATCATTTCTCACCCCAGTTCCAGTTGGAAGTACGCTATTTATAAATGCTGAAATAACCGGCCAAGAGGGTAGAAAGATATTCACCAGGGCTGAGGGCAGAATTGGTTCAGATAATGGAGTTTTAGCAGTTGAGGCTGCAGCGATATTTATTGTTGTCCCTATGGAGCACTTCATTAATCATGCATCAGAGGAATTTAAGGGTGTATTAAAAGATCGAAGAGATCTATCTATCGATACTGAGTTTGAGATCAATCCATGAAAGTACTAATTACCCAATTAGATACAGGCCTACCTATGCCCAAATATGCAAAGCCTGGCGATGCTGGAGCTGATATCTATTCAGCTATAGACATCACAATTGAGCCTGGCAAGAGAGCTCTTGTTCCAACCGGTATTGCTATCGCATTAAGTGATGGATACGCCGCCTTTGTTCATCCCCGCTCTGGCCTTGCTGTTAAATATGGAGTTGGGTTAGTAAATGCCCCAGGGACAATAGATGCTGGTTATCGTGGAGAGATTTCAGTAATAGTAATAAATCATGACCAGAGTGAGAGCTTTGAGATAAAGCGTGGCGATCGCATCGCGCAATTGGTTTTCCAGAGAGTTGAACGTGCTGAGTTTGTTGCAGTAGAAGAACTTCCTGGATCTAATCGAAGTGGCTCTGGCTTTGGATCAAGTGGGCGCTCATGAGCGAGAGTGAAGATAAAGCAAAAATCCTCTCTGCTATGGGGGGAGTTAAAGGGCTAATAGATTCTGGGCTTCCCGCTCTGCTCTTTCTTATCGCATTTAATATCACAAAGGATGTTAGAGATTCAGCCTATGCCGCACTTGCTCTCTCACTATTTTTAACACTTCTTAGATTGGTAAAGCGCGAAACAATCCAGCATGCGCTCTCTGGAGTAATTGGCGTTGGAATATGCGCTTGGCTCTCGATGCGCACTGGAAAGGCGGAAGATTTCTATCTTCCAGGGCTCTGGACCAATGCAATCTATGGATCTGCTTATTTGATTTCAATACTTCTGCGCTGGCCAGTGATAGGACTCATCATCGGTCCACTCTTGGAAGAGAACTTTAGATGGCGCAAAGATCCTGCGAGAAGCAAGGTCTATATCAAAGCAACCTGGCTCTGGGTTGGAATGTTTGCCATCCGTCTTATTGTGCAGTATCCACTATATGTAAGTGGAAATGTTAATTTACTAGGAAGCGCCAGATTAATTATGGGCTATCCGCTATTTATCGCTACAGCTTGGGCAACATGGTTGGTAATTAAAAGTGGTCCAAAGCTAAGAGATGACCTGCGAATTGGTAAAGAGAGCTAATCCTTAATAAAGCAAGCCTTTAGTGAGACCTCAGCCTCTGCGGTAGTAACAAAAATTAGTTCATCACCAGCTGCAAAAACATCGTGATCAGCTGGAGTTATTACATGGCCATCTCTAATAATCGCTGCAAGTGAGGCATCTTGCGGAAGTGAAATTTCTTCAACAGATTTTCCAAGGCAGGAAGAGTTATCAGGAAGAGTTAGTTCAACTAAACTCGCCTCACCAGCTTTAAGTGAGAAGAGTCTGACAATATCTCCAACAGAGACAGCTTCCTCAACAAGGGCAGCAATAATTCTTGGAGTTGAAACAGCGACATCAACGCCCCAAGAAGAATCAAATAGCCACTCATTTTTTGGATGATTTACTCTTGCAACTACTCTTGGAACTCCATACTCAGTCTTGGCAAGAAGTGATGCCACAAGATTTACCTTGTCATCTCCGGTAGCTGCAACCATCACTTGGCAGGTATCAAGCTTGGCCCTATCAAGTGAGCTGATCTCACAGGCATCTGCTAGAAGCCACTCAGCTGATGGGACGCTCTCCATTTTAAGAGACTTTGGATTCTTATCTATTAGTAATACTTGATGGCCATTTTCAATTAGCTCTCTGGCGATAGCTCGCCCTGCATTACCAGCACCTGCGATAGCAATTCTCATCTCTACTGCCCACTCGGAGGAAGGGCAAGGGAGGCCTCGGTTGAGGCTAAGTTCTTATCTTCAACCATTACATGAACGACATCGCCTTCTTGCAAGACAGTATGTTCATTGGGAATCAAGCCTTCACCAAGCCTTGTAACAAAAGCCACGCGAGCATCGGTATGTTGTTCAATTAGTGAAACTGGACTTCCATACCAATCACGATGCAAGGCAATCTCAGCTAATTGCACTTTTCCTGATGCATCTTGCCATTCAGAGCGAGATCCCTGTGGAATTAGCCTTCTCATAATTTGATCTGTAGTCCATAGAACAGTTGCAACGGTAGGAATGCCTAGCCTTTGGTAAATCTCAGCTCTACCTGGATCATAAATTCGAGCCACAACGCTTGCTACTCCATAAGTTTCTCTAGCAACTCTGGCTGCCAAAATATTTGAATTATCACCATTTGAAACTGCGGCAAATGCATCAGCTCTTTGAATTCCTGCCTCTAATAAAGTGTCGCGATCAAAGCCCATTCCAGCCACAGTTAGCCCATTGAAATCTGCGCCAAGGCGACGAAAAGCTTCACGATCTTGGTCGATTACGGCAACGCTATGGCCCAGAGCCTGAAAATCTTTTGCCAGGGTAGAACCGACTCGGCCGCAACCCATGATTACGACATGCACAAAAGGAGAATTTACACCTTTAGGCTAGATTCCCTCTAATCCACGCGAGGGATAGCACGAGAAATAAGTGCTTCAATGAACTTTTTAGGAAAGGTGCGCGAGTGCAAAGCGGTGATCAATTAGAAGTCGATATCACAGCTATCGCGCATGGCGGCCACTGCATAGCGCGCTACGAAGGAAGAGTTATCTTTGTAAGACATGCAATCCCTGGCGAGCGCGTGATTGTTGAGATTAGCGATGTTACAAAGAGCTTTGCTCGGGGAAACTGCATCTCAGTAATTAAAGCTTCTAAACATCGGGTAAGCCCACCTTGTTCATATGCTCGCTTTGATGGCTGCGGGGGATGCGATTTTCAACATATAGATCTTAGTTATCAGCGGGATTTAAAGAGCGAAATTATCAAAGAACAATTTAGCCGCCTTGCTAAAATGGAAATCGATGTAGAGGTTGAAGAAGTTAAACCGAATTTACATTGGCGGAGCAGGATGGAATTTACAGTATCTGAAAATGGCAAGGTTGGTCTCTATGCCTCGCGCTCAAATCAGATAGTTGAAATTGATAAATGCCTAATCGCTCATGAAGATATAGATATAGCGAAGATTAATCAAGCTAAATTGCCAAAATCAAAGCGGGTGGATGTGGCAATTACTAGTAAAGGCCAGAGCGCAGTGGTGATCGAAGGTCGTGAGAATTTAGGCCTGATAGAGGAGCAGGTAGATGACATTAACTTCTCGTTAAATCCAATTACCTTCTGGCAGAGCCATCGCATGGCGCCAACTGTTTTAAGTCAAGTAGTTAGAGATTATGTTCAAGCAGAGCCTGCAGATCACATCTTCGATCTCTATGGGGGAGCAGGGCTATTTAGCGCAGCCCTTTTATCTCAGCTTGGAGTTGCAGGAAGAATCACCTTGATTGAATCTGATGAGAATGCAATCATCGATGCTAAACGAAACTTTGCGATAGAGCCAAGAGTTGAGATAGTTGAAGCAAAAGTTGAGGCGAGCTTGAAGAAGTATCGAGGAGCAAATGTAGTTCTTCTTGATCCTCCTCGCGCTGGCGCGGGAGAGAGAGTCATTTCAAGTATTGCCTCACTTGCTCCAAGAACGATTGTCTATGTTGCCTGTGATCCAGCCGCACTTGCCCGAGATAGCGCTTACCTAGCAGCACAGGGATATAAATTAGATCAAATCAGAGCCTTTGACCTCTTCCCAATGACTGCCCATATGGAGCTTGTGGCGCGTTTCATTATTTCTTGAGTAATTCTCTAGTAATTCGTTTTTGAGCACTTTGCATGGCAACAGTTAAGATGGGCATATGAGTAAGAACTCCTTTGGCGCAAAGAGCTCGCTTGAAGTATCAGGCAAGAGCTATGAAATCTTTGATATCACCAAGCTTGCTCAAGCAAATTCTCTTCCCTTCTCCTTAAAAATATTGCTAGAAAATCTCCTTCGCACCGAAGATGGTGCAAATATCACAGCTAAGCAGATAGAAGCTCTTGCTTCATGGAACCCTGAATCAATTCCTGATACTGAAATTCAATTCACTCCAGCGCGTGTGATTATGCAAGATTTCACCGGAGTTCCCTGCGTTGTTGATCTTGCCACTATGAGGGAGGCAATTGCAGAACTTGGCGGAGATCCATCCCGCGTAAATCCTTTAGCCCCTGCTGAGCTAGTTATTGATCACTCAGTTATTGCAGATAAATATGGAACCGTTGATTCCTTCAAAGAAAATGTTGATATTGAATATGAGAGAAATCAAGAGAGATATCGCTTCCTTCGTTGGGGTCAAAGCGCCTTTGATGAATTTAAAGTAGTTCCTCCCGGGACAGGAATTGTTCATCAAGTAAATATTGAATATCTTGCAAGAGTAGTAATGGTAAGAGCGGTAAATGGTGTGCAGCGGGCATATCCAGATACCGTGGTTGGAACCGATTCACACACCACTATGGTCAATGGCCTTGGAGTTCTTGGTTGGGGAGTGGGCGGCATTGAAGCGGAGGCAGCCCTTCTTGGTCAGCCAGTTTCGATGTTAATTCCTAGAGTTTTGGGCTTTAAATTAAGTGGATCTCTAGCAGTTGGAACCACTGCAACTGATTTAGTTTTAACTATCACTGAGATGCTTAGAAAGCATGGCGTAGTTGGCAAGTTTGTTGAGTTCTACGGTCCTGGAGTAAGCGCCCTGCCTATGGCTAATCGAGCCACAATTGGAAATATGTCACCCGAATACGGCTCAACTGTGGCGATTTTCCCAATCGATCAAGAAACTATTAAGTACCTAGAGTTAACTGGAAGAAGTGGTGAACAGTTAGAGCTAGTTGAGAAATATGCCAAGGCTCAAGGTCTATGGCATGACCCATCAGCAGAGCCAAGATATTCAGAGCGATTAGAGCTTGATCTATCAAGTGTTGTGCCATCAATTGCAGGGCCAAAGAGACCGCAAGATCGAGTCTCTCTTAGTGATGCCAAGAGTTCCTTTGCCAAAATTCTCCCTTCATATCTCTCAAGTGATACTGCTACTAAGCCGATAGCAATTGAAGTAAATTCAAGAAAAGGATCCATTACCAATGGCTCAGTGGTAATTGCTTCGATCACTTCTTGCACCAATACTTCAAATCCTTCAGTGATGATTGGGGCAGGACTTCTTGCTAAGAAAGCTGTTGAAAAAGGTTTGATGAGTAAGCCTTGGGTAAAGACCACACTTGCGCCAGGTTCAAAGGTGGTTACCAACTACTATGAAAAATCAGGGCTCACTCCATATCTGGAAAAACTTGGATTTAACCTTGTGGGCTATGGATGTGTTACCTGTATTGGAAACTCTGGCCCATTGCCTATAGAGGTTAGCAAAGCAGTAAATGACAATGATCTTGCAGTGGCAGCGGTGCTCTCTGGAAATAGAAATTTCGAAGGTCGTATTAGCCCTGATGTGAAAATGAACTACCTAGCATCGCCTCCGCTAGTTGTCGCTTATTCAATTGCTGGAAGTATGGATCATGACTTTGACAAAGATCCACTAGGGCAAGATAGCTCTGGAAATGATGTATTCCTTAAAGATATCTGGCCAAGTATGCAAGAGATTCAAGGCGTGATTGATTCAGTGGTTACCTCAGATATGTTTAAGAAAGATTATTCAAGTGTCTTTGCTGGAGATCATCGCTGGACCTCGCTTGCAACTCCTGAAGGAAAGACTTTTGAATGGGATCCAAAATCTACCTATGTCAGAAAACCTCCTTACTTTGAATCTATGCCCAGAAATCCACTTCCAGTTACTGATATTTCAGGGGCAAGAGTTCTGGCAAAGCTTGGCGATTCGGTAACTACCGATCACATATCACCAGCAGGGTCAATTAAAGTTGATTCTCCGGCAGGAAAATACTTAGCAGAAAATGGCGTAGAAAAATCTGACTTTAATTCCTATGGGTCGCGACGCGGTAATCATGAAGTAATGATCAGAGGAACTTTTGCAAATATTCGCTTAAAGAATCTCTTACTTGATGGAGTTGAAGGTGGCTTTACTAGAAACTTTATTGATGGTGGTAAGCAGAGCACCATCTATGATGCATCAATGGCATATCAAGATGCCAATATTGCTTTGGTGATTCTGGCAGGAAAAGAATATGGCTCTGGCTCTTCTAGGGATTGGGCTGCAAAAGGAACTGCGCTTCTTGGAGTAAAAGCAGTCATTGCTGAATCTTTTGAGAGAATTCATCGATCTAATTTAATTGGAATGGGAGTTCTTCCTCTGCAATTCCTTGATGGTCAAGATGCTAATTCATTGGGGCTAAGCGGCGAAGAAGTGTTTTCAATAACTGGCGTTACTGCTTTAAACGAAGGTCGCATTCCAAGTATCGTTACTGTAACGGCAGGGGATAAGAGCTTTGAAGCAAAGGTTCGTATCGATACCCCAGGTGAGGCTGATTACTATCGCCACGGGGGAATCATGCAGTACGTCTTGCGCTCTCTTCTTTCCTAGTTCACCGATAGAATCTAGACATGAAACACCTAAGCCGGATTAAATCTCCTGGCGATTTGGCGCGCTTTAGCCAAGAGGAGCTAACGGAGTTAGCTGCAGAGATCAGATCTTTTCTGATTGAGAAAGTATCAAAGTCGGGCGGACACCTAGGGCCAAATCTTGGAATTGTGGAGTTAAGTATCGCTCTTCATCGCGTATTTGAATCTCCCCAAGATGTCATGGTTTATGACACAGGCCATCAAAGTTATGTCCATAAGATATTAACCGGTAGAGCTGCAGGATTTGAAAAACTTCGTCAGCGCGGAGGAATCGCTGGATATCCAAGTAGAGCAGAGAGTGAACATGATGTAATTGAAAACTCTCACGCCTCAACTGCTCTCTCATGGGCTGATGGAATCGCTCGCGGCTTTGCTCTGCAGAATCAGAGCGATAGAACTGTTGTAGCGGTAGTTGGAGATGGAGCTCTAACAGGTGGAATGTCTTGGGAGGCTTTAAACAATATTGCTGCTTCAGATGATCTAAAACTTGTGATTGTTGTTAACGATAATGAACGCTCTTACTCACCAACTATTGGCGGGGTAGCTACCTATCTTTCAACGCTCCGCGCTACTAAAGGATATGAGAAATTCCTTGATTGGGGAAAGCAAGTATTAGAAAAGACTCCGGTTGTGGGAAATCCGATCTATGAAACTCTCCATGGAATGAAAAAGGGCATTAAAGATATTGTCGCCCCTCAGGGGATGTTTGAAGATCTAGGGCTTAAGTATTTGGGGCCAGTAGATGGCCATGACATTCCTGCACTTGAGCGAGCTCTAATTCAAGCAAAGAAATTCTCAGGACCGGTATTGGTCCATGCCATCACTGAAAAGGGCCGAGGACATGCTCCAGCGCTCAATGATGAGGCAGAGAAGTTTCATGCAGTTGGAGTCGTTGATCCTGAAACAGGGGAGCCGCTTTCAAATAATGGCGCTACCTGGACGAGAGTATTTTCTGAAGCGTTAGTGGAGATTGGGCGAGAGCGAAAAGATGTTGTGGCAATTACCGCCGCCATGCTTGGTCCAACGGGACTTGATAGATTCCAAGCAGAATTTCCGGAGCGAACATTTGATGTTGGAATCGCAGAGCAGCATGCAGTCACCTCAGCTGCTGGAATGGCCTACACCGGACTTCACCCAGTAGTTGCGGTCTATTCAACATTTCTAAACCGCGCATTTGATCAATTGCTACTAGATGTTGGTTTACATAAAGCTGGAGTTACCTTTGTTTTAGATAGAGCAGGAATAACTGGAGATGATGGACCTTCTCATCATGGAATCTGGGATCTAGCTCTAACTGGAATTATTCCTAATGCATTTGTTGCAGCGCCCCGCGATGGGGCAAGATTAAAAGAGTCTCTAGCAGAGGCTGTTGCAATCTCTGATGCCCCTTCGATTATTCGCTTTCCAAAGGGAGCAATTGGAAAAGATCTGCCAGCATTTGAAAGACGTGGCGGACTAGATGTTCTCTATCGCGGTGAGAGCTCAGATATTCTCCTTGTAAGCATTGGCGCTATGGCGCCTCTTGCAATTGATGCAGCAGCTCAGGCATTTCGTGAGGGCGTTGGAGTAACCGTTATCGATCCACTCTGGGTTAAGCCTCTACCAGCAGATTCACTTCTTGCAATGGCTTTAAGATTTAAACGAGTGGTAGTACTAGAAGATGGAATCAAGCATGGCGGAATTGCTAGTACGTTATCTGAGCTATTTCGTGAAAATGATTTAGATATGCCAATTCATTCAATTGGAGTGCCATTGGAATTCATTCAACATTCAAAGCGCGCCGAGATTCTGCAAGATATTGGAATCACTTCACAGAGCATCAGCCGTCAATTAGTCGGCTGGGCTTCGTTAAATGTTAAGCAGGAAGGGATGCAACTTGCGGCGGATGAAAACGCTGACCGCAAACCGCTTCACTAATTCCTTCTCTATCTAGGTAAGGCAATATCCCGCCCAAGTGCATTGGCCATCCAGCCCCTAACAACATGCAGAGATCAATCTCTGATGCGGTTGCAACAACGCCTTCATCGAGCATCATTCTTGCCTCTTGAGCAAGTGCTGAAAGAGCTCTGGTGCGAACTTGCTCTGCAGTTGAAGGTTTATCTCCCTTTTCAATTAAGGCAATGGCCTCAGGGTTAACGATAAAAGCGCCATTTTCATCTTTGATATAGAAAGTTTTAACGCCTTTCTCCACCATTCGAGAAACAGTAGGGGAGATGCGATAGCGCGGACCTAGGTTGGCATTTAAAGTCTTAGAGACATGAAGAGCTACTCCAGGGCCAACTAAACCAAATAGTTCAAATGGCGACATTGGAAATCCAAGTGGACGCAGAGCGTTATCGGCCACATCTGTCGGAGTTCCCTCATCAACAGCATCTGTTACCTCACCCATAAATCTTGTTAGTAGACGATTAACTACAAATCCTGGAGCATCTTTACAGATAATCATTATTTTCTTTAGCTCTTTGCCTACGCTGATTGCAGTTGCAGTGGTGGCATCATCAGTTTTTGAAGTTCTTGCAACCTCCAAAAGTGGCATGATGGCAACTGGATTAAAGAAGTGAAATCCAACAACTCGCTCAGGGTTTTTAAGGCCTTCGCCCATTTTTTCAACTGAGAGTGATGAAGTATTGGTGGCAAGAACACACTCCGGAGAGATTATTGCTTCCAGATCCTTAAATAACTTCTGCTTTATTGAGAGTTCTTCAAATACCGCTTCAATTATGAAATCACATCCGGCAAAAGCTGATTGGCTTACAGATCCTGAGATTAGAGACGACAATCTCGTTGCCGCCTCTGGGCTTAGTCGCTTTTTCTCTACTAACTTCGTAATTTCATTTCTAACCCAAGCCACACCTTTATCGACTCGCTCTTGGTCAAGATCGGTCATAACTACTGGAACTTTTAGATTTCTAATTATTAGAAGCGCTAACTGAGAGGCCATTAAGCCTGCTCCGACAACTCCAGCTTTTGTGACCTTTCTAGCAAGGGCAGCCTTTGGAGCGCCCTCGACTTTCTTGCGCTTCTTTTGAATCAGATTAAATGCATATAGAGATGCTCTTAAAGGATTGCCCATAACTAGGTTTGCCAAAATCTCATCTTCAGCATCAAAGCCTTGATCCAGAGTGCTATTTCGTGAAGCAGAGATTAACTCTAAGGCGCGTCTTGGAGCCTCAATATCTGCTCCGCCATATTTTTTGGCAATTGCCGCTCGGCCAACATCTAATGCTTTATCCCAATTTGGATCTGTTGAATAGTCTTTGCGCTCTATCTTCTGTCGTCCTGAAACTATGCTGGCAGCGAATGCGATTGATTTTTCTAGAAAATCAGCAGGTTCAAATACTGCATCAACAACTCCAAGGCCCTGAGCGTCTTTTGCCTTCATCATCGTATTGTTATTTAAGGCATTTAAAATAATTACTTGCACAGCTCTCTCTGGCCCAATTAATTTCGGAAGAAGAGTTGCTCCACCCCAGCCAGGTACTAATCCAAGGAAGCACTCAGGTAGAGCGGTAAGAGCAGTCGATGCCATAGTTCGATAATTGCAATGCAGGCCTACTTCAAGGCCACCACCTAGAGCAAGTCCATTGATAAAGGCAAAGGTAACCTTCTTGCTTCTTCCAAGTCGTTTAAAGATGTCATGTCCCAATTTTCCAAAAGCTAGTGATTGCTCTCTCTTGGCAACATATGAGATGCCAGATAGATCCGCTCCAGCTGCAAAGATAAAAGGTTTTCCAATAATTGCTATCGCTACCGCATCGCTACTTTCAGCTGCGGTAATTGCATCATTTAGCGAGTTTAGAGATTGGATTCCAAAGGTATTTGGCCTGGTGTGATCGTGGCCATTATCTAGAGTTATCAGAGCAAGAGAGCCAGATGCGCCAAAAGCTGATAGATCAACTTGGCGCAGTAGGGCGTTAGTTACTACCTCATCGGGGGGAGTTGTTATCTCTGACATATCGCTTATGCTCCCTTTTTATAATTTGGGTTCTCCCAGATGATGGTTCCACCCATTCCAAGTCCAATACACATAGTGGTAATTCCATATCGCACTTCTGGGTGATCTTTAAAGCCCTCAGCAAGGTTGAGAATTAAACGAATTCCAGATGAAGCAAGTGGATGGCCAACAGCAATTGCTCCACCATAGAGATTTACTCTTGGGTCATCATCGCCAATTCCAAAGTAGTCAAGGAATGAGAGAACTTGGATGGAGAAAGCTTCGTTTATTTCAAATAGACCAATATCTTCAATCTTTAAGCCTGCCTTATCAAGAGCCTTAAGCGTTGATGGCACAGGTCCATATCCCATAATCTCAGGCTCGACTCCTGCAAATGCAAAGGTAATCAATCTGGCCTTTGGTGATAGACCCAACTCTTTAGCTTTACTCTCGCTCGCAAGAAGCGCTGCTGTTGCTCCATCATTTAAGCCTGCTGCATTTCCAGCAGTAACTCTGCCCTGAGGGCGAAATGGAGTCTTTAGCGCAGCAAGTGCTTCAAGTGTTGTTCCAGGTCTTGGTGGTTCATCAACTGTTGCAACCCCCCAACCTTGCTCAGCGTTTCTAACTGCAACTGGAATTAAATTAGGTTGAATCTTTCCGCTCTTATATGCAGCAGCAGTTTTTTCTTGAGAGCGAAGAGCGTATTTATCTGCGCGCTCTTTAGTTAAGTGTGGGAATTTATCGTGGAGACGCTCTGCCGTATTTCCCATCGAGAGAGCATCGGTATCAACTAATTTCTCTGCTAAATATCTAGGGTTTGGATCCATGCCATCGCCCATTGGGTGATTACCCATATGTTCAACTCCGCCAGCGATTGCAAGATCGTATGCGCCCATCGCAATAGATCCAGCGAGAGTAGACTGAAGTTAGTGCGCCTGCGCACCAACGATCAATTGAATATCCTGGAACAGTATTTGGAATTCCTGCAAGAAGTGATGCGCTTCTACCAATATTCATTCCTTGATCGCCATATTGAGTAGCAGCAGCAATTGCTACATCATCAATTTCAGATGGCTTAACCGATGGATTTCGCTCAAGAAGGCCGCGAATAGTTCGAACAATAATGTCATCGGCGCGGGTGCCGGCATATAAACTTCCAGCTTTTCCAAAAGGAGAGCGAACAGCATCAAGAAGAACTACATTTGTTGAGGTGGTGGCAGTATTCATACCGCTAGGTTACTGGTCAGTAGCCTTTTCTGGCACCCATCTAATCGGCCCTTTATGGCTAACAAAGATATTTGAGCCAACTTCAAGGCCCTTGGTATCTGTGACCCTGGCCCTTACTACCTGAGAGAGGCCAGTAAAGCTCAGCTCAACCAAGGCGTCATGGCCGTAGTAATTGATTTTGCTGATTTTGGCCGAAACTCTTCTCTCGCCAGGCTCGAGATTTAGCGCTATCTCCTCAGGGCGAACCAAGATCTGGCCAGATTCATATCCAGCTCTCTGTCCTATCTGCTCAACTGGGCTATTAAGAGGGGAGAGGTATTGATTACCTTCAATTTTATTTGCAGGAAGAGTGAGAATATCTCCAGTGCTCTCAGCTGCTGCCGCAGAGATTGGTTTTAGATAAACCTCAGATGGGCTTCCTGATTGAACTACCTGACCATCTCGCATCAAAGCGATGATATCTGCAGAAACTAAAGCATCTTCGCGATCGTGGGTGACCATGATGGAGGTAGTTTTACTAGATTTCAAAAGTGCAACTACCTCTTGGCTAATTTCAGATCTTAAAGTTTGATCAAGTGCGGCAAAGGGCTCATCCAGCAGAATCATTGCTGGCTTCATAGCAAGTGCGCGAGCAAGAGCGATTCTAGTTTGCTGTCCACCGCTTAACTCTTGCGGAAGTCTCTTCTGATAATTTGGCATGCCAACTAAATCCAGTAGCTCCTCTACCAACTCATCTCTTTCTTTTTTGGAAGTTTTCTTCCCTAAAGAAAAAGAGACATTCTCTTCTACCGAGAGGTGAGGAAAGAGACCGCCTTCTTGCGGGACATAACCAATGTTTCGCTTATGGGGCGGAAGGACTAGAGATGAGACGCTAACTAATTGCTTACCAAATCTAATCGCCCCGCCCTTTGGTGTTATAAGGCCTGCGATACTTCTAAGCAGAGTAGTTTTGCCGCAACCTGAAGGACCTAATATCGCTGCAAATGATCCAGAGGAGATAGATAAATCAAGGTTTTTTAGGATTATTCGATCTCCCAACTCAACTGTTAAATCTCTAATCTCTAGCGAGCTCATATCTGATCACCTCCGATTCCATCGCCCTTATCTGGCCGATTAATTAAGAAAGTAGGAATTGCTGCAATTAGGACTAAGAGTAAAGCGTAGGGAGCAGCTTCGTTAAATCGAAATATCGAGCTATAGCTCCACATCTGTGTGGCAAGAGTTTCAAAGCCAATTGGTTTAAGCATTAACGTGGCGGGAAGCTCCTTCATTGCAGCTAGTAATACCAATAAAGTTCCGCTTAATAGCCCTGGAGTGGCAATGGGAATTACAACTCTTCTAAATGTTGCTGATTTTGGCAGGCCTAGGGTTGCCGATATCTCAATTAAATTCTTTGGAACTCGATCAACGCTACTTCGCACCGAACCTACTGCTTTAGCCATAAAGAGCAGGGCATAGGCAAATGAGAGAAGTAGCAGGCTATGATAGAGCCAAGGAATAGATGATCCAAATGAAACTAGAGCAAGGCCCATAACAATTCCTGGCAGAGCGTGAACAATTAAAATTGCCTTATCGCTAACTCTGCCAAGCCTAGATCCTTGAGCAGAGAGAACTCCAACAGGAAGAGCGAGAGCAAGTGCAATCAATGCGCCAAGGCAGGCAGCGGTTAGAGTCGATATCGATGCTTTAAATAAAAGTGAGTAGTTAATGCTTGTTGAGTTTGCAAGAAAAATAGAGAGAAGTTGAAAGAGTGGTATCACAAGGCCAAGTGCAAGATATGAACCGATACCAAAGAGCGCTATCAATCTAACCTTTAATTTGTCATTGGTTTTAGCTCGCTTGATAATTCGATTCGATGATTTGATGATATGCAACCTCTGCCGGCTTCGCTCCTCAAGCCTAATAACTAGCGCAGAGATTGCCACCAAGATCAATGCCAAGATAGATGCACTTGAGCGATCAAAAGAGCCTCGATAAATATTTTCAATTGCTCTCGTTAGAGTATCTACTCCTAAAAGCGAGATGGCTCCAAAATCGCTTAAGACATAGAGAGCGGAAAGCAGAGAGCCCGCGGCAACTGAATTCTTAATCTGTGGCCATGTAACTCTTACAAATATCTGTAAACCATTTAAGCCAAGAGTTTGAGCAACTTCATAGGTAGACCAATCGCTACGACGAAGAGCTGCCAGAGTTGTCAGGGTTATATAGGGAGTAGTTGCAAGAACTAGAACAAAGAGAGCGGCCCAGAGCCCTTTAAATCCAGGAATCAGAGAGATCCAGCTATAGGTAAATACATAACTAGGAATTGCCACTGGCAAGATAACGAGTGCTTGAAGCGTCGATCTAAAAGGAAGGTCAATATTAAATAGCGTCCAAGCCAGAGCAATGCCAATGAGTGTTGATAGCGCGGTAACTGCGATGGTTAAACCTAAGGTTGTTGCCAAGATTTCTAGAGTTTTACTCCTAAATAAAATCAGCGAGATCTCTGATATCTCAGCATCTATCGCTCGCCTAAATAAATAGAACAGTGGCAAGCTGGCAGCAAGAAATGCGATTAAAGATGCTGCAATTAAGGTGATACTTGGTCGAGATTGCCTCTTGGCCCATGAATCTTGACCCAAAGTTGGCTCCTGTAATTGGATAGAAATTAGATCAACCCCACTTTGATTAGTAGGGCTTGGGTCTTAGATAAATTAGCAAGAAGTGAGAGATCAACCCTTGGCGATGGAATCTGACTTAGAGCAGGAAGCCCTACAGGATTAGCATCCTTAAGGGCTAGAGAGTATTCATAGGTTTTCTCAATAAATTCCCTTTGAACTTCATCGCTGAGTAAGTAAGTTAAAAGCTCAAGGGATACGTCCAAGTTGGTAGAAGTTTTAAGAATGCCAGCTCCAGCAACATTAATCATATTTCCGGTATCACCAGGAGCAAAGAACCCATTGGCAACTGCAATTTCGCGCCCTAAGGCCTTAGAGACCTCCCATAGGTAATAGTGATTTACTAAACCAAGATCAATCTCGCCGGCATCAATTGCCGCCACAATTTGAGAGTTCTTCTCATAGAGTTTTACATCATTGGCTTTGAGTCGCTCTAGCCAATTAAGTGCCGCTGCCTCACCTCTTGATTGAATCAACGCGGTGATAAATGCTTGAAAAGATGAATTTGTTGGAGCAATTCCAATCTTGGCTCGATAGATAGGCAGAGTTAATTGATCAATACTGAAGGGAAGAGTTTTTACTCGCTCTGGCGAGTAGGCAAAGACGCGAGCTCTGCCAGTAATTCCCACCCAATCTGATCTACTAGATCGATATTTATCTTCAACGCGATCAAGAATTCTCTGTTCCAGTGGAGCCAATAGACCAGCTTCACTAATCGCACCTAGAGCTCCAGCATCTTGTGAGATAAAAATGTCTGCAGGTGAATTAACGCCTTCTTCAAGAAGTTGAGCAGCAAGGGCAGCTGAATCGCCGTAGCGAACATCTAATTTGGCTCCGGTAAGAGCGGTGAACTGATTTAGAAATTGAGAGATAAAGCTTTCGCTCCGGCCTGAGTAGATCACCAAGCTCTCGCTCTTTTGAGATGCGCAGCCGGTAAGAAGGCTCGCGCCAAGGCTTAGGGCAAGGGCGAGGGTGATAAATCGGAGTCTTTTAAGAGCCACATAGAGAGGTTATCTCGCAATGGGGTATTTAAGCAACATTTATGTTGCGTAATTCACCTCTACTCCTCGGGCTCAATTTCTGCCTCAGCAGGGGGCAAGACCAGAGGCTCACTTTCAGAGAGGCTCTCAGCGATGGCGTTGGCGCACTTTTCTATCTGCCACTCTCTTGCCCCATTAAGTCTTAACTGCGTTTCAACTCTTGATAGTAGAGCAGGGCTCATTTTATGGAGCTGCTCGTTTGCTTGATCAAAGCAGATTTTTCTTACCAACTCAGGGCCAATGAGATTTTCTAAGGGGATATTTAGCTCGACTGCTATTTCATTTAACTTGGCTTTGGCATGGCTTAAGTGAGCATAGGCGATAGGAAACTTTACCTTCCAGATCTTTACTGGCGGAAGAGAATCACTCTTGCTTCGAAGTTCTGGCCACCTCCCTTGCTCTAGAGATTGAGCTGCAAGAAATGTCTCTAGCCAGGTGTCGATGTAGCTTTTTTGAATCTCATTTCTAATTCGTTGCCTAGCTTCACCAAGTTTCATAAATTCATCTCTACTTTTCACATTGGATTTGGCTAGAGCAATTATTACCGCATCTGATAAGAGCCTTCCAGGGGCAAGATCAATTGCGGATGCAATCTCATCACGTACCTGCCAGAGCTGTCTAATAATGGCTAGTTGATATCGAGATTTAATCTCATGCATGCCAGAGGTTCTTCTCCAAGGCTCTTTTCTCTTTTGAGGGGTAGGGCTAGTTAATATCGCTGCAAAATCTTGCATCGCCCATTTTAATTTTCCTTGCGCTTCAAGAAGCTCTTTCACCTTATCTCTAAGGTCTATCAATAGAGCCACATCAAGAGCTGCATAATCAAGCCACTCCTGCTTTAGTGGTCGGATAGACCAGTCAACTGCAGAGTGCTCTTTAGCAAGTGAGATCTGCAGAAGACTTTCAACTAAATGACCAAGGCCAACTCTTGGACACCCTGCAATTCTTGCCCCTAACTCAGTATCAAATAGCTCTTTTGGATCTATGCCCCAATCACGAAGACAGGGCAGATCTTGGGTGCTGGCATGGATGATTACCTCTTCGCCTCTAATGACTTCATTTAATTGGCCAATTAAAGGGCTTTCGATAAATTCAATCGGATCAATTAGATGCAGGCCGCCGCCTCTTCGATAAATCTGTATTAGATAGGCCCTTGAGCTATAGCGAAACCCTGAGGCCCGCTCAGCATCAACAGCGATTGGACCGTGCCCTGATTTAAGCTCGCTTATCGCTTCTGCAAATCTATCTTCAGTGGTGATCAACTCTGGAGTTCCCTGTTCGGGAACTTTTAGGGCGCGAAGATTTGTCTCTTGCTCACTCACAGTTAATTAACGCTTTTGCGGAAGCGAGGCCACGCCCTCAGCAAGAGGAGCAAGACCTGCAGCGCTTACCATTAGCTCTAGCCAAGCATGGACATGGCTCATCAACTCTTTGGGATTATCAGCAGTCCATGAGGCTCGAATCTCTATCTCAGATGATTCATCATGTGATGAGAGTTCGCCAAAGGAGGCGCTTGCAACTCTAGTAACTGTCCCGCTGGGCTGGCTATATTTTGCACCACTATTTTTTAGCGCATCAATAAACCAAGACCAACCAACATCAGGCAACATCGGATCTGATTGAATTTCAATATCAAGTGCCGAGCGAACAAAGGTCACGCAGCGAAAAGTGCCATCCCAAGATTCTTGTCCCTCTGGATCATGCAGGAGAACAAATCTGCCAGTTGCGATGTCATCTTCGCTATCAAGATCAAGTGCTAGATCGGCGGTAATAGCAAATGCAAAAGGGGCAAGTTTTTGTGGCGCAGGAATTTCGGAGATGGAGATTTCAGGACGCGCCTTAATAGCTTTTATATCTTCTATAAAAGTATCGAACTCTCGATTCGCCTCTTTCATAAGGATAAGGGTAGGCAAGACTCAAATGAGTCAGCGGGAGGCGCGAGGGGCCTTGAGGCGATAACCTTGATTAATGGGCTCATTACTTGCGCTAGCTTCCAGTCTGCTCTGGGGAACTGCGGATTACTTAGCTGGAAACCTCTCTAAGCGCTTTAAAGCAATCGCCGTCACAGCGATCTCGCAGATATTCGGACTTATCTTTGGCCTTTTAACAATTCTCTTTTTTGCAGATTTTATAAGACCTAATCTTTCAATGAGTGGCTATTTCATCCCAGGAGTTATTGCTGGCATCGCTGGGTTTATCGGCCTTATCGCTTTTTATACCGGTCTTGCTACCGGACGTATGGGAGTTGTTTCACCAATTAGTTCGCTCTCAGTTCTAATTCCATTGTTTTTTGCCCTGGCAAGAGGTGAGCGACCTAGCACTCTTGAGTTGATAGGGATATCAATTGCTATCGCTGGAGCATTTATGGCAAGCGGGCCTGAGATAAGAAATGGTCTTCCAGTAAAGCCTCTCTTGTTAGCAGTGGTAGCTGCAATTGGTTTTGGAACTGCCTTAACATTTATTGCAATTGGTTCTGAGACTGATTCCCTTCACACCATGACCTCGATGCGAGTTGCTTCAGTATCGATCTGCATTCTGCTAGCGATTAGATATCGTAGCCTTGGCGGAATTCCAAAGCGAGAAATTCCACTACTAATCTTTATTGGTGTTGCAGATTTTCTAGCAAACTTTCTCCTTGGGGTCGCAACTACTAAAGGATTAGTTTCTATCGCTATGGTTCTAGGTTCGCTATTTCCGATAGTGACAATTCTTTTAGCATATAAATTTCTTCATGAGAGATTAGCTAAAGTTCAATACTTAGGAATTGCTTTTGCGCTAGGCGGAGTACTTTTAATCGCTGCTTTTTAACTTAACTCCCCAGCTTTCAAAGCTAGCACCATCTATGACCTCAAAGGATTTCCTCTGGTAATTCTCTAGTAATTGGCTCTCATCAAAGAAGTGGCCATCACCATCTTGATTAACTCTGGTGATATAGAGAAGATCAATTAGGCTCTCGGCAATTAAACTCGAAATGAAATTAACCCCGCCCTCTATCAACACTGGGCAGCCCTGCTCTAATAAAGCGCGATTAATTAGCCAGGCTGGATCTTGATTAAAAATGAATTTATTACCAACGGCTCCTTCGTTAAGCGTGCGAGATGAGATATAGAGCGGAAGGCTCAATTTAGAGTAGGGCTCATTTCTATAACTCTGGCCGCCAATTAATATCGCCTTGGCTAGTGTGCGAACCTGGTGGAATCTAATTCGATCACTTTTGGGACTTAACTCCCTTGAGCTACCCCCAAAGCTGGTGGCCAGATTCCGTGCCAAGAGAATATTGGCCATCGTTTTGACCTCTGGTCCTTGCTTCATAAGTAGCACGCTACCGCCCAGGCGTTGATGTCAGTGCCGCTCGCTATCGTTGTCTTCATGATTATTGATTGCGATAGTTGCATCATGCGAGATATCGCATGTAAAGATTGCGTAGTTTCCGTCCTAATCTCGGCCCCTAGTAATCAGAGCCATGAGCCCTCAGAGCTTGGCCTTGAGGAGGCGCGAGTAATTGATCTTCTCTCCTCGCGGGGAATGATTCCTCCTCTTCGCTACGCTCAAAATGAAAGAGAAAGTGATAATTCACAGGCAAATCAAGCCCTTTCAGGTTGAGCTCGCCTTACTATCGCAGTTAGCCTAACGCGATGAAACTGGCTCTTCGGTGGCTAACGCCTTTCTTGGCTCTAGTTCTAGCCATCACCCTTCTTCCAACATCTAGCGCTGCCCCAAGCGCTGACTTAGTTGCAGTTCGGGCAGAGGTTGAACGCCTTCAAGAAGATGCCGCTGAAGCCGGAGAGAATGCCCAAGCTGCCAAGATTCAATTAGCCAGACTTAAATCCCAATTGGAGTCGGTGCGCCAAGAGGCTGATGTACAAAAGGCTAGCGTTGATTCGATTGAGAAATCACTCGCAGCAATTGCGGTGGCTCGCTATAAATCAACAGGGCTCGGTGAAGGTTTAGAGCTGCTCTTCTCCTCAGATCCATCTCTCTATCTCTCAGCTGCTGGCTCGCTAGAAGATGTGACTAGAAAGCAATCCTTAGAGCTTCGAAAATATGCCACTGCTAAACAGCGTCTAGATGCCACATCACTTACAGTCAGCGACAAAGTTAGATTAGTTCAAGCAGCAGAGGCTCGATATCGCGCTCAAGCTGCTCAAGTTGAAGCAAAACTTGCTCAAGCTGAAAAGTTATTATCGAAACTGGAGAAAGCAGATCGAGAGAAAATTCTCAAGCTTCAGGCAATGGATGCAGCGGAGCGACAGAGGTATTCAAAGGAGCAGGCAAAGCTTGCTAATGCAGTATCCGGAAGAGCTGGAACTGCCCTTCGATATGCAGTTAAACAAATTGGCGATAGCTATGTCTGGGGAGCAGCAGGACCAATTCGTTGGGATTGCTCAGGGCTGACTATGCGCTCTTTCCAACAATCTGGGGTTAAATTGCCACACTCATCCCGGGCGCAATTTGGCTATGGAAGATCGATATCGAGAAATAATCTCCAAGCAGGCGACCTAGTCTTCTTCGGCACTCCGATATCTCACGTTGGAATCTATATTGGCAAGAACAAGATGGTTCATGCGCCAAGACCTGGAGCTAAAGTGCAGATTGCAGAGTTTGGGAATTACTTTGGTCGGAAAAAGTATGTAGGAGCGCGTCGACTCTAGAGTTGATCAGTAGAATTTAATAATGCCTTCAATATTGCTTCTGACCAATGACTTTGGCCCGCGCGCAGGTGGAATTGAAACTTTCATTATTGGCCTTCTTGAAAGATTGCCAAAAGGTGAAGTTATTGTCTATACCTCAAAGCAAATTGGTAGTGAGAACTTTGATCAGAAATGGTTAGAAAACTTTGGCGTTAAAGTAATTCGCGACTCATCCAAGATATTGCTGCCCACCCCTCGGGCAATAAGGGCAGTTAGAAGAGTTATAAAGCAGAGCAAAGTAGAGAAGATTTGGTTTGGGGCTGCAGCTCCACTTGCAATCTCTGCAAGGTTTTTAAGAGTAGGTAATGTCAAGAAAATTGTTGCCCTAAGCCATGGCCACGAGGTCTGGTGGTCAAAGGTGTTTCCCTTTAACTTTGCAATGAAGGAGATTTCTAGAAGTGTTGATGTTCTAACCTTTCTAGGCGATTACACCGGATCAGTCATTGGAAAGCACTTAAAAGATAAGGCTAAGTTAGTAAAAATCGCTCCTGGAATCGATATAAATCACTTTAGGCCAGAGCGAGATCCATCCAAAGTTGATGCGGTCAGAGCTGAATTAAAGATTGGTTCTGAGCCCTTAATTTTATCGGTTGGAAGGTTAGTCCATAGAAAAGGTCAAGATAAGTTAATCACCGCGATGCCTAAGATTCTGGCTAAGCGGCCTGATGCTAAATTGCTATTTATTGGCCAAGGTCCTCGAAAAGCAAAGCTTGATTCGCTAGTTGCAAAATATGGCATAGAAGGCTCAGTGATTTTTCTTGGAAGTATCGCCTACGCAGATCTTCCAAAGTATCTAAATGCGGCAGATTTATTTGTAATGCCATCAAGATCTCGCCTGATGGGTCTTGAGGTAGAAGGTCTTGGAATTGTTTATCTAGAGGCAAGTGCCTGCGCTCTTCCAGTTATTGCTGGAAGCTCTGGGGGAGCCCCTGATGCACTACTTGATGGTAGAACTGGATATGTTGTAGATGGAATGGATATCGATCAGATTGCTAATCGAGTGCTTTCTTTAATCGATAATCCTAAGGTAGCAAAAGAGATGGGCGAGGCCGGAAGACTCTGGGTTGAGAGCAATTGGAGTTGGGATATTTGGTCAAGTGCTTTTAATGAACTATTGGAAACATCAGGGAAGTAGGCCAGTTTTCCTGGCTGTGTTTATACATTGAACGCGATTTTTTGCGCCAAACTTCTTATAAATTGATGCCAGGTGAGTCTTTATTGTTGACTCAGTTACAAATAATTGAGCTGCTATTTCAAGGACAGTATCACCGGTTGGAAGCTTTTCAAGGATCTCTAATTCTCTCGGAGTAAGTCCTACTTCTCGATTTTTAGCATCGATTGCTTGAGTCAACTTTCTAGCGGTAAAACTTAGAGGCTTAATTGAACTTGCCTTTATAGCGCTCAGTAGCTCACTGCTTGGCGATGCTTTATCAACATGAGAGCTCGCCCCTGATTGCATTGATGCTAAAACATGCTCCGGCATATTAGACATAGTTAAAACCACTATTCCAATACGCTGCGAGAGAGATCTGGCCCAAGCCACCACTTCAAGGCCATTTCCGTCAGGCAGATTTAAATCAACAACAATTACATCAGGGTTTAGATGCGATATCTGAGCAAATGCTTCTCTCTTAGATCCTGCTTCGCCAATTACACAGATTTCGTCGTCGCGGGAAATTAAACGGCGCAGGCCTTCTCTAACCATAGTGTGGTCATCGACTACCAATACCTTAAGCATTATTGCTCCCAGGTTTCCTAATCTGGAATTTAAAGCTACTGCCATCGCCCGTAGATGCACTTGAGTAGGAAGATGAGATTTGGATTAGTAGTTCATCAATACTTGCTAAACCAAATCGAAAATCTTTAGGTTTAACTCCGCCAATTCCATCATCACCAATTTCAAACTCGATGCTCTCTTCATCCTCTTTAAAGTTGAGATAGAAGCAAGTTGCTTTAGAGTGGCGAGATGTATTTCTTGCTAGCTCCAAAATTATCTGACTTAAGGCCTCTTCAACGGTTGGATTAAATTCTGGATAGGTAAAGTCGGCCGCAAGCTTGATCTCACCTAAAATCTCTTTTACTTGATTGGATAGTTGTTGCCTTGAGGTGAGCTTTAATTGGTAGATCTGATCGCGAAAAGTCTTGGTAGTTTGGCTTATAGAAAATCGAATCTTGCGCAGCGCTATTCGATGTTTCTTGCCTAAATTTGCATCACCAATTATTTCATCGAGCTGATAGCCAATAACAGCTAGATCTTGGGCCAAAGTCTCATGGAGACGGCGAGCCAAATCTAGGCGAGGAGTGCTCTCTTGGATCTCTGGTTTAGATTTAGCCAAAGAGTTCGGCGATCTCGGCCGCGAACTCTTTATGGACTACGTGACGCTTAACTGACAACTTGGCAGTCAAATGACCTCCGGCGATGGTGAAATCAACCGGCAAGATTGTGAACTTACGAATTGACTCAGCACGGCTTACTGCCTTGTTAGCTTCATCAACTGCAGTTTGAATGACTGCAATTAGATCAGGATCATTGGTGAGCTCCGCGAGAGTTGCACCATCCTTCTTGTTTGCAGTGATCCAACCCTTGAGTGCATCAGGGTCGATAGTTACTAGTGCAGCGATATATGGCTGGTTATCGCCAACCACTATGCATTGGCTAACTAGTGGATGGGCGCGTAAGCGATCTTCAAGAACTGCAGGGGCAACATTCTTTCCACCTGATGTAACAATGAGTTCTTTCTTTCGACCCACGATATAGAGGAAGCCCTCTTCATCTAGTTTTCCTAAATCACCGGAGCGGAAATATCCATCATCGGTGAAAACTTCTTTGTTAGCCGCATCATTTTGCCAATACCCGCGCATAACAATTGGGCCCTTTATTAAGACCTCGCCATCTTCGGCAATCTTGATTGTGGTTCCTGGGATGGGTTTTCCAACTGAACCAACCTTATGAGCAGTAGATAAATTAAGAGTTGCGCCAGCAGTGGTTTCAGTTAGGCCATAACCTTCAAGGATTCTGACTCCAGCGCCGCGATAGAAGTGGCCTAAACGCTCGCCAAGTGGAGCTCCGCCTGAGATTGCAGCCTCAACTCTTCCACCAAGACCATGTCTAATCTTGGAATAAACCAATTTATCAAAGAGGCCATGCTTTAACTTCAAAGTTAAGGAAGGGCCGCCATTATCGAGTGATTTGCTGTATTCCACAGCGATTGCTGCAGCCTTGCGAAAGATTGCACCCTTTCCTGCCGCCTCAGCTTTTGCTTCAGCTCCGTTATAAACTTTTTCAAAAATTCTTGGCACAGCAAGAACGAAAGTTGGTTTAAATGAAGCAAGGTCAATTGGAAGTCTGCCGACAGGATCTGGGCAATGTGCAAGATGAAGTCCTGCGCGGATCGCGCCAATCTGCACCATGCGACCAAAGACGTGAGCAACTGGAAGAAATAGCAGAGTTGAGCCGCCAGCTTTCATAAATAAGTCAGCAGCGCCCATAACTACATTTCCACACTCTGATAAAAAGTTTCCATGGGTAAGTGTTACGCCCTTTGGCTTTCCTGTTGTTCCAGAGGTATAGATAAGTGTTGCAAGAGAATCTGGAGTTAGTGCATTTCTACGATTATCAATTTCTTGATCAGAGATATCGCGGCCAAGATATGCCAGTTGCGCTAAGACATTCTCTGTTATCACCCAACAATTCTTGACGTTGCTTTTTAGAACTGGGTTTACAGTTTCACGAAGTTGTGGGGTCTCAACAATTATCGCAACCGAGGCCGAGTCAGAGAGAATCCAATCAACTTGCTCTGGTGATGAAGTTTCATAAATTGGAACTGTTACTGCGCCAGCAAACCAGATAGCAAAATCGAGAACGGTCCACTCATAACGAGTGCGAGCCATAATTGCTACGCGATCACCTAATTGAATTCCAGATGCGATAAGGCCTTTAGCTGTGGCGCGAATCTCTGCTTCAAATTCACGAGCGCTTACCGCCTGCCAACCATCTCCGAGTGGACGCGAGACCAAGATTCGCTCTGGTTCAAACCAGGCTCTCTCAGCTACTAAGTTCGTTAAGTTTCCTTGGGTTGCTTTTGGCTCTAGGGCCGGAATGAAGTAATCGCTCATGGGGGCAAAATTAGCGGTTACTGGTAGGTAACGGGAAGAGGTAGCCTCTGCCCATGGCCGATATCTCATCTCACTCAACCCAAATCCAGGCTCCAATCGAGCAGGTACGCGAAATTCTCTTCAATCTTGAGGGCTATCCCAGCTGGTCAAGTGCAATTAAGACTGTCGAGGTCTTGGAGCGAGACTCCTCATCTCGCCCCACAAAACTAACTCTTAAAGTCGAAGCCGGAGTTCTAAAAGATCGTCCAACTCTAGTTTATGACTGGAGCAAAGCTCCTAATGAGATTTCTTTCTCACTTGAAGAGGCAGATCTGATGACTCAGATGGATGGTAAGTATGAAATTAAAGATAATGGCGATGACTCAGTAACTGTCACCTACTCACTTACTACCGCATTAACAATGCCAGTTCCAGATTTGATGAGACGTAAAGTTGAAAAAACAACTATTGAGCAATCTCTCTCTGAGTTAAAGCAGAAACTCGAAGGATAAATGTCTCTAGCCCTTGGTATCGATGTTGGTGGAACCAAAGTTCTTGGTGGAGTCGTTGACTCCTCCGGCAAGATAGTAAAGAGCGCTCGTAGGCAGACTCCACCTCAAGGCGGCCAAGCTCTAACCGGCACAATTGCAGAGCTCGCTTTAGAGTTAATTTCAGAGTTTGACGTTTCAGCTGTTGGTGTGAGTTCTGCAGGATTTATTTCATCAGATCGCAAGACAATGCTGGCTAATCCGAATATTGCTGGCTGGAATGGTGTCAATTTAACTGAGCAACTTGAAGCCAAGATTGGCAGGAGAGTTGTTTTAGAAAATGATGCAAATAGCGCAGCATGGGGTGAGAAGAAGTTTGGTGCGGGTAGAGATTTTCACACCGTAATCATGCTAACTGTAGGAACTGGTTTAGGTGGCGGTTTAATTGTTAATGATCAGTTATATCGCGGCGCATATGGAATTGGGGCAGAGTTTGGCCACACCAGAGCAGTTCCAAATGGACATCTATGTGGCTGCGGCGTTAGAGGATGTTTTGAGCAATACGCCTCAGGAAATGCACTTCTGCGCCATGCTCGTGAAGCAGTTTCTGCTACGCCAGATCTAGCTAGGAACCTTTTATCTCGCGGGAACTCAACAATTGATGGTTTAACTGGGAAGCACTTAAGCGATGCTGCAAGAGATGGCGATAGCGTGGCAATTGCTGCCTTTAACACCACCGGCCAGTGGCTTGGAGCATTATGTGCATCCCTTGTAGCATCCCTTGATCCAGAGGCATTTATTATCGGCGGTGGAGTAATTGATGCAGGGGATATTCTCTTAAATCCCACAAGACAAGCGATGAATGACTTAATCCCTTTTTCCGGCAAGCGTCCCGCTCCAGTTATTGTTCCAGCAGCGCTCGGAAATAATGCTGGCCTTGTTGGAGTTGCAGATCTAGCTAGGAATTAGAACTACTCAAAAGGGTATTTAACACCAATCTCACTTCTTATTTGATCCATAATCTCCATAATCTCCTGGCTATTTTGATTGGTAATTAGATCTGATTCTTTAGCTCCAGTTCTATAAAGCCTGGCAAATTCGATCGCCTGCTCGCGCAGACCTTGACCTTCGTAATTTCTAGGATATTCAATTACTTCGCCATTACTCTTTATTAGACGCATAGTTGCTGGCTTATAGAAAGTGCTATCAATTTCTATTCGCGCCTTACTTCCAATTATCTCTGCCACGCATGGGGTCTTAACCAGCATTGTGCAAGATAAATTAGCCACAGCGCCGCTTGGATAATCAAAAAAGATTGAACAATGGCCATCAACTCCAGTCTCTGTAAGTTCGGCAGTAACTTGAATCTCAGAAGGTTTCCCTAGAATGAAATGTGCAAGCGAGATGGGATAGACGCCAAGATCTAGAAGCGCGCCTCCTGCAAGCTCAGGAGCATGGAGTCGATAGTGTTTTGGCAACGGAAGAAATTGCCCATAATCTGCTGAGAGGGAGATGATTTCACCAAGCTCGCCTCCGGCGATTAACTGCCTTATCAATCGATAATGTGGCAAGAAGCGAGACCACATCGCTTCAACCAAAAGAAGATCTTTTTCCTTGGCAAGTGCGATCATCCTGGCTGATTGGGCTGCATTCACCGCAAAGGGCTTCTCACAGAGAACAGCTTTACCAGCGCTTAGCGCAAGTAACGTATTTGGTTCATGCATGGGATGTGGAGTTGCAATATAAATAGCATCAACATCACTTGCAACTAACTCTTCATAGCTGCCATAGGCGCTCCCGCCATACTCGCTACTAAAACTTACTGCCTTCTCTAGCAATCGAGATCCAACAGCGCCTACCTCATGCCCGCTAGTGAAGGTGAGGTCTTTAGCGAATGCCTTAGCAATGCCCCCCGTTCCTAAGATTCCCCAACGAAAATTCTCACTCATATCGCAGATCCATCTCCGCTCTCATCTGAATCTGGTTTTATTTGATAGAAGAAAGCAAAAATTCCAGCAACGAGGGCAAATCCTCCAGGCCAAGGACCAAGGCCAAGAAGATCTAAACCGAAAATCTGTACTGCAATTATGTAGATCGGCCCAACAATTACTCCTAATAGAGCTGCCCTTTGAATACTACTTAGCTGCGGCAGCTCTTTATTATCTCCAGGATATTTCTCAATAGCATCTAGCTGTTCTAGCTCATCAAGAAAAGTTGTGGGAGCTGATTCATCAAGTGAGAGTCCTGAAACAATAGATTCAAATTGAGCATCTAGGCTATCTCTATCATTTCTCTCAACTTCTCCGCTTAAAACATCGCCAATAAAGGCGTGGCTCTCCTCAATTAAGGTATTAAGGTCATAATCAAGTGCCACATTATGAAACGATTTCTCAAAGACTACTTCTCTTATATCAACCGATGAGACATTATCGATAATGAGTTCAGAGTTTGAGGGATCTACTACATGATCATTGATTGAGTAGCCAACCATTAGCGGTAGATCAACCAGATATAGATCTTGTCGAACTAAAGCCCAGAGTTTTTGCAGTGAATCAAATGCTTTTAGGGGAGTCCTTAAATAGCTATGGCGCGGGGGATTAGGGGCTGCAACATCACTTCTACTACCTTTAATTGATCCGACTAAATACTTTAATAGTGGAACAAGCTTTACTCTAAGCCTGGTATCTTTTATCGCAGGGTTAATCAGAATTAAACCTTCAATCTCAGATCCTCTAATACTTGCAAGGCGAAGTGAGAGCGCTCCTCCCATAGAGAATCCAGCGACAAATACGCGCTCATGTCGCTGCTTTAACTTAGTAAATTCTTGATCTACTTTTTCATACCATTGCTGCCAGGTGGTGTTATTCATATCTTCCCAAGTTGTGCCATGGCCTGGAAGGCAGGGAGCCAATACGCTATAACCGAGATCTGCAAGCCCTTGCGCCCAAGGTCTAATAGATGCAGGAGATCCATTAAATCCATGGATCATCAATACTGCTACAGGTCCGCTAGGCAGATAGAAAGCTTGCCCGTTAGGAATTACGCTCACGACACGCATAGTGTCATAAGAGGGGCAAAAGGCTCTAAATTAGGGCCATGGCTCTGCGGAGAAAAAAGAATAAAGTTGAAGCAATGGTTGCTGGCGACAAGATCGCCTACGGCCTTCTTAAATCTTTCCTACTTCCCGTGCTTACCCTGCTCTTTAGACCAAAGGTTTCAGGACTTCGCTTTGTTCCTGCAACCGGCCCAGTGATTATTGCTTCAAACCATCTCTCCTTTAGCGATTCAATATTTATGCCGTTAGTAATTCCAAGAAAGGTAACCTTTCTAGCCAAGAGTGAATACTTCACATCGCCTGGCCTTAAGGGATTGGCTAAGAAGTTAACCTTTATCGCACTTGGCCAAGTCTCAGTTGATCGAGCCGGAGGATCTAGAAGTGAGGCCGCACTTCTTACCGGACTCTCTGTTCTTGCGGAGGGCGGCTGCCTTGGTATCTATCCGGAAGGAACTAGATCTCCAGATGGCCGGCTCTATAGAGGAAGAACTGGGATAGCAAGACTTGCTATGGAAAGCGGCGCTCCTATTGTGCCGGTAGCGATGTTTCACACTGCAGAGATTCAACCAACTGGAAAAGTAATTCCAAAGATTATGCGAGTAAAGATGGTCTTTGGTGAGCCGATCTACTTTCCAACTCCAGAGAAATCTAATGATCCTGAGGAGTTAAGGAAGGCAACAGATTCCTTGATGAAGAAACTGCAGGAGCTCTCAGGTCAGGAATATGTTGATATCTATGCCTCGCAAGCTAAAGAAGCCCTCGATGAGCAGAGACGACGCGAGAGGAAAGAGAGCCAGGAGTAATTACTCCTGCCCAAATATCTCTCGACGAGTAGTAATGAATTTGCAGGTATCACAAGTTGAATCAGCGCTTGGAACTTCGCCGCTAATTACCTGAATAAAATCTTGTAGCCGCTCTGCTAGTCCAACTGGATTTCTAGTAATTGGATACCAAGCGCTACTTAAGTTAAGGCTGAAGCCAGATTCAGGATTGCCTTCAGGATTTTCAGGCGACCAGACAAGAAGACCTAGAACTGAGATCTGTTTTGGCTCTCCTTGGAGGGGATTTTCTAGCGCAAAGGCATAGGCTTCAAGTTGAGGTGAGTAAAAATCACTCTTATCGTTGTTTTTTCCCTGGAATTTGCAATCAACTACGCCATAGGTGCCATCTTCAAATTCCATAAGCAAGTCATACTTTCCTCTTATGGCATATGGAGAAGGATTTGAGTTATAGGTAATTGGCATTGATTTAACCCAACCACCGCGATCTAAGACTTTGCCTGGTTTAATTTCTGGATGTAAATCTTTTGACTTAGCGCCATTGAAGTGTTTCTCCTGCATCGCAGAGAGCTCTCCAACTAATGGGAAAAATGATGGAGCCTTAACGCCATGGTTGTAGTTAAGCCATAGACATCGATGGCATCCATTCCAAGAAAAAGTTAAATCACTTGGGCTTATAAACTCTCTAGCTTTGCTCATGGAGTGATTCTGCCTTGAGGCACTGACATTTCATCGCTTAGATCGCTGAAGTTAAGGTAAATATTCCAAGGGTGATCATTACAATCCCGCCGATGCGGCGCATGAGAACCAAGCGCTGTGGTGAGGTGGCTAGCCACTGCCTCACAGTTCCAGCGATTAAGCCCCATGTGCCATCAGAGAAGAAGGCAAGAATCGCAAAAGTTGCCCCCATAATTACCAGCTGTTCGGTCACGCTATCTGAGCCCTTATCGACAAATTGCGGCAGGATCGCGGCAAAAAAAACAAGCCCTTTGGGATTCAGCGCTCCTACCCAGAATCCATCTTTAATAGATCGTAGATTTGAAGGCCTGATATCGCCTTGATTGACCATATCGTCGGCATGAATTTTGGAGTGTTTTATTGCATCTAGTCCTAAATAGATTAAATAGAGCCCGCCAAGAAGTTGGACTCCAATAAAAGCTAGCTCACTTGCCTGCAGAATCGGACCCAGGCCAAATGCCACTGCCAGCGAGAGGGTAAAAGCGCCTGTGACATTACCTGCAACTGATGCAATTGCAGTTGCTCTACCCCAAGCAATTGCTCTAGCAATAATGAAGAGCACGCTTGGCCCTGGAGCCAAGATAATGATCATTGCTGCGATGAGATATTCCGGATATCTAGCTGGGAAGGTAAGAAGCATCAGAGCATTATCTATGAGCCTCTGGGCTTTTTTGCGACAGGCCGGAGCGCAAGGCTTGCAGGGAGAGCCCCTTTATAGTTAACTATCCACTCGATATATCGAATCGATATAAAAGGGGGTGGGGTAGATGAGATCTAGAGCTGAGTCGCTTGAATTTGCCCTCCTTGGCCTATTGAAGGAGAGCTCGCTTCATGGCTATGAGCTCCGAAAGAGGCTGAAGGCCATCTTTGGCCCCTTTAGAGCCCTCTCATTCTCAGTTCTCTATCCGCAGTTAAAGCGGATGCTTGATGCAGGTCTAATCATTCAACTAGAAGTTCCCAAGGGCGGAAAATCAAAGCGAGTTCGAATTGTCTACTCCATAAGTCAAAAGGGCATATCAAAATTTGATGAGTTAACTCAAGGCGCAGCAGAGCTTGGCCTAGATGACGATAACTTTGAAGTTAGCGTCGCTTTTTTTGGTCCAACTTCAACGCGCAATCGATTAAGAATTCTTGAGGGGCGCCAGCGCCGCCTCAAGGAGAAGGCTGAGATCTTAAAAGCTGATTTAGATAAGTCAGCAGTTGGTCTTGATAAATATCTTCTGGAGTGGCGCCGCCACTCACTTGAAACTGCCGAGCGAGAAATCGCTTGGCTTGATCAAATGATCAGATCTGAAAGGAAAAACTAGTGAGCCCAGATAAAGAGATCCGCGTAGCAATAGTTGGAGTTGGTAATTGCGCCAATTCTCTAGTGCAAGGGGTGCATTACTACCGTGATGCAGCAAGGGATCAAGAGATTCCAGGTCTGATGAATGTTGTCGTCGGGGGATATCACGTAGGTGATGTCAAATTTGTTGCTGCCTTTGATGTTGATAAGAAGAAAGTCGGCCTTGATCTTGCAGATGCGATCTGGGCTAGTGAAAATAACACCATTAAATTCTCTGATGTTCCACAATCAGGAATCAAGGTCCTAAGAGGTGTCACTCATGATGGCCTTGGTCGCTACTATCGCGAAACTATTACTGAATCTGACTCTCCAGCTGTTGATGTAGTAAAAGAGCTTAAAGATGCCAAGGTCGATGTTCTAGTCTGCTATCTGCCTGTTGGTTCAGATGTTGCTACTAAGTTTTATGCCCAATGCGCAATTGATGCAGGATGCGGCTTTGTTAACGCTCTTCCAGTCTTTATCGCTTCAACCCCTGAGTGGGCGGATAAATTCGCAAAGGCTGGCCTTCCAATTGTTGGCGATGATATTAAATCTCAAGTTGGAGCAACTATTACCCATAGAGTTTTAACCAAGCTTTTCCAAGACCGCGGCGTGAGGGTTGATAGAACTTATCAATTAAATGTTGGTGGAAATATGGACTTTAAAAATATGCTTGAGCGAGATCGCCTAGAGTCAAAGAAGATCTCCAAAACTCAATCAGTCACATCCCAGCTTGATTACGATATGGGGGAGGGCAATGTTCATATTGGCCCATCTGATTATGTGCAGTGGCTAGATGATCGCAAATGGGCCTTCGTTCGACTTGAAGGTCGAGCATTTGGCGATGTTCCACTAACTATTGAATACAAGCTTGAGGTCTGGGATTCACCAAACTCTGCTGGGGTAATTATCGATGCCCTTCGCTGCGCAAAGGTTGCGATGGATAGAGGTATTGGTGGACCACTTCTCTCACCATCTAGCTACTTTATGAAATCTCCCCCTGAGCAGTACTCAGATGAAGAGGCTCTAAAGAGAACGAAAGCATTTATTGCCGGCGAACTAAAGAGTTAGGATTCAGGGATGAGTGAGGTCCTCAAATCCCTAGATGAGCAGGTCCTTACCTTAACTCTGAATCGGGTGGCAAAGCAGAATGCCATTACTCGAGATATGTATCAACTTCTTTCCGATGCGCTAAAGGAAGCCAACGGCGACTTTGGCATCCGAGTAGTTGTAATAACCCATGAAGGTGAACACTTCACTGCTGGAAATGACATCTTTGATTTTCTAAATAATCCACCTCATGAGCCTGGCTCACCTGTTTGGAATTTCTTACAGGAAATTCACAACTTCACAAAGCCACTACTTGCAGCAGTTTCAGGAAATGCGATTGGAATTGGAACAACGATGTTGCTTCACTGCGATGTCACCATTGCTTCTGAGACGACTAAGTTTTCTATGCCCTTTGTTAATTTAGGCCTTGTTCCTGAAGCGGGGGCGACTCTGCTATTTCCAAGACTTGTGGGATATCAAAGAGCTGCACAAATTCTTCTCACCGGAGAACCTTTTAGCGCTGAGCAAGCAGTTGAGATGGGGTTAATTGCAGGGGTAGCTGAAAATCCAAAAGATGAGATCAAGAAAATTGCGCTAAAGCTTGCTAGTCAGCCGCCCAATGCCATCCTGCAAACTAAGGCGCTATTAAAGAGTGATCTTCATGAGAAAGTTAAAGTAGTAATGCAGGCAGAGGGGGAGCTCTTCCTGCGCGCCCTTGAATCAGATGAAGCTCAAGAAGCCTTTATGAAACTAGCAGCAAGGAAGGGTAAGTAGATGAGTCTTGCAGGAAAAAAGATTTTTATTACTGGAGGCTCAAGAGGCATTGGTTTAGCAATTGCTATTAGGGCTGCAAAAGATGGGGCAATGATTGCAATTGCTGCTAAAACAAGTGAACCAAATCCAAAACTGCCAGGAACTATCCACACCGCAGCAAGTGATATCAGAGCTGCTGGGGGAGCAGCCCTTGCTATTCAATGCGATTTAAGAGATGAGAATCAGATAAGCGCAGCTGTTGATCAGGCCGCTAAAGAATTTGGTGGCATTGATATCTTAATTAATAATGCAAGTGCTATTAATCTCACCCCCACGCTACAAACACCCGCTAAAAGATTTGACTTAATGTTTGATGTAAATGTTCGGGGAACCTTTTTAACCTCTCAAGCAGTTCTACCCCATCTGCAAGAAAGTGCTAAAGCTGGCCGCAATCCTCATATCTTGACGCTCTCGCCGCCGTTATCAATGAAGGCAAAGTGGTTTAGAAACCATGTTGCCTACACAATGGCAAAGTATGGAATGAGCATGTGCGTTCTTGGAATGGCAGAGGAGTTCAAACGAGAGAAAATTGCGGTTAACGCCCTTTGGCCAAGAACAGCAATTGATACTGCAGCGCTTGCAATGATTCCTGGTGTTGATACTGCCGCTTGTCGCACCCCTGAAATTCTGGCCGATGCTGCCTATATTATTTTAAATCGAGAATCTGCTTCTTGTAGCGGTAACTTTTTCGTTGATGATGAAGTTCTAGCATCTGCAGGAATTACTGATTTAGAGAAGTACTCTGTTGTTCCCGGAACTACTGATTTTCTCCTAGACTTTTTCCTTGATTAAAGGCTAAAACCTTTAGGAAGCTCTAAGCGATGGGCAGTTAAAAGTTGCTTATCTGATAGAACTCTTGAAATCTCATCGTCTGCTGCAACGACTCCAGCTGAGAGTATTACCGCACGCTGGCAAAGTTCATGGGCAAATGGCAGATCATGGGTGACCATAAGCAAAGTGACATCAAGTGATGTGATTATCTCTGCTAGCTCTCGCCTCGCAGCAGGATCTAGATTTGATGATGGCTCATCCATTACCAAAATCTCTGGTTTCATCGCTAGAACTGTTGCTACAGCAACCCTTCTTCTCTGGCCAAAGGAGAGATGATGGGGAGGTCTATCGATAAATTCACTCATTCCCACCAATTCCAGAGCCTCTTTAACTGCCTTATCTAGCTCTATTCCTCGCAGCCCTGCGTTGTAGGGGCCAAAGGCGACATCCTGTCCAACAGTTGGCATAAATAATTGATCATCTGGATCTTGAAAAACGATGCCAACTCTATGGCGAACAGATTTAATACTCTCTGCATTTTTTGAATCAACTAATTCACCAGCTACTCGCACCTGCCCTTGCATTGTGGGGATAATGCCATTTAGATGAAGAACTAATGTTGTTTTTCCAGCGCCATTAGGGCCAAGCAGCGCAACTCTCTCTCCCTGATTTATGGAGAGGTTGACTCCATAGAGCGCTTGATTTCCATCAGGATAGGCATAGGCAAGACCAGAGATCTCTAAACTCTTTTCAGACATTTGTTTCCATTTCTACTAGATCAAGATTGAAATTAGTAGGGATGTAAGAGCTAGAAGTGGAAGAGCTAAGCCAAGTGCTATCTGCTGAGGTAATACTTCCTCTCTCTCTTCTTTTGGTAGTTCTCCACTATATCCACGAGAGAGCATTGCTAGATGAACTCTCTCGCCGCGTTCATATGATCTTATAAAAAGCGCTCCGGCAGAGTTAGCTAAAACTCTCCAATGTCTAATTCCTTTAGCATCAAAACCTCTTGAAGCTCTTGCAACTCTCATGCGCTCCATCTCATCTGTTACTACATTGAGATAGCGCAACATAAATGTTGCTATCTGAACCAGCATGCTTGGAAGACGGAGTATCTCAAGTCCTCGCAATATCTCCCGCGCGGTGGTGGTTGCTGAGAGCAGGATTGCACTTAATACTCCAAGGGTTGCTTTAGCGATAATTCCTGCGCCAGCAATTATTCCTTCTTGATAAAGGGATAAACCTAGAAAATCAACTCTCTCTCCTTGGCCAAAGAAAGGCATTAAAAGAGCAAAGGCGACAAACGGGATCTCTATGAGGCTGCGCTTAATCACTGTAACTGGTGGAATCTTTGCAGTTAATAGCGCAAGCCAAATCAGTGAGAAATAGGCAATATATGCGGCAATATTGGTTATTGGGGTGGCAACGGCGACTAAAATAAAGAGGAGAGCTGCCACAATCTTAATTTGAGGTGGTAGGTCATGAATAAATGTATGGCGGTGTAGATAGAGGCGCTCTCCTACATCATGACCATGGTGATGAGCTTTAGCTGAAATACTTAACTTCTCTTCTTTATAAGAGCGAATAGCGCAAGTGCAATGACAGCTGTAGCAAGAACTCCCACTACTCCAGCTATCCCAACGCTCAAGCGCTCATTATCCAGACCAGTAATCCCATAATCAGCAAGTGGTGAGTTTGATACAGCTGAATCTTCTGCGCTTTCTAGAAATCCTTCATCTTCAGCCACTTTTTCAAGTCCATCTGGGCTTGAAGAGGCGTAGTAGGAGAGTCCACCTGCTAGAGATAGAGCAGCGAGGAAAAAGAAAGCATAGAATTTCTTTAAATTATTCTTACTTTGATTCATTAGGATCGTATCTCCAGAGAAACTTCTTTTCTGCTCCAGCCATAAACAAGATCTGATCTTGATGCAAGTATTGCTGAGACAGTTAGCATGGTGATTACCGCCTCGCCAATCCCAATCAAAAGATGAGTGGAAAGCATCGCTATCAAAACAGTCTCAACAGGGGCAGTTCCATTTCCACCAATTGCATATTGCAAGGTGAATGCTGAAGCAGAGAGTGGAACTGAAACAAAGGCAGCAACTCCTGCAGCTAATGGAATTGCCGATTTTGTCTTGGGCAAGAGTTTGACCATCAATTTAAAGACTAGAAAACTGACGAGAACTGCGATAACACTTAAATTAAATACATTTAACCCAAGAGCTGTTAACCCGCCATCGGCAAATAAGAGCGCCTGAACTCCAAGGACAACGGTGATAGCAAGGGATGCGGCATAAGGGCCGACTAAAACCATTGCCAGCGCCCCTCCAAGGAGATGGCCGCTAGTTCCTGCAGCGACTGGGAAGTTGAGCATCTGGACTGCAAAGATAAATACCGCCGTTAGCCCGGCCATAGGGGCGGTGCGATCATCAACCTCCGTCTTTGCCTTCTTTAAGGCAATGGCGGTGCCGGCCAGAGCAAGGGTTCCAAAGGCGGCAGAGGTAGGGATATCGATAAAGCCATCAGGGATATGCATAGGAGTATGTTAATGCAAATGGTTTGCATGTGCATATTTAAGGCCAAAGGGTCTCAAGCTCTATTTTCAGGCCTTAAGGTGGCGCCATGAGCGCTGAGAAGTCTCAAGGAATCTCAAAGTCACAGCTGACCTGGCTTTCGCTTTGGACCGTTTATCTAATCTGGGGATCGACCTACTTTGCAATTGCCTATGTAATCGAGAGTATGCCGCCCCTTTTAGCGATGGGGATTCGTTTTTTATTTGCCGGAATACTTCTTGCTCTAATCATTTCGCTTCGCCAAGGGCCTAGTGAGCTTAAAATTCCTAGAGCAGAGCTGAGAAGCTCGCTTCTAATGGGCTTCTTACTTCTTGGATTTGGCATCGGAACAGTCTCCATCGCCCAGGCTTATGTCCCCTCAGGCATTGTTGCGCTAATAATTGCAGCGCTTCCACTCTGGATAGCAATCTTTCGCACCATCTCAGGTGAGCGATTGGCAAAAGTATCCTGGCTAGGTTTAGTAATTGGTTTTGCTGGGGTAGCACTTCTACTTAAGCCTGGAAGTATTACTCCAGTTAGCGATATTGAAAATTCCAAGCTCTTTCTCTTTATGCTCTTGGTGCTTCTAGGAAATATTGGTTGGGCTCTTGGAACATTCCTAGCTCCAAGGTTTCCACTTCCTAAAAATACTCTTGTCTTTACCGCCTATGAAATGTTGGCCGGGGGAATTTCTCTTACACTGGCAGGCTTTGTGAAGGGAGAATCAATATCTGATTTTCTTGATGCCACCACCTGGTCTTGGCTATGGTTTATTTACTTGATTATTTTTGGATCAATCGCGGCATATACCGCATATCTCTGGCTAGTTGCCAATGCCCCTGTTTCACTAACTGCCACTTATGCCTATGTTAATCCGATAATTGCAGTGGCACTTGGCGCAATATTCCTTGATGAGTTAATCACTAGCGCATATGCAATAGGGGGATTGATTATTTTGGTTGGAGTTATCTTGGTGGTATCTGTTGAACGAATAAAGAAAGAACCAGCTGTCTAATCTTTATATTGCCTTAATCTGGTGAGTGAAATCATGGCGATTAACAATAAGAATTGAGTGATTCTCCATCAATATCCAGCCGCTTTGATCCCAGCCTGAGGAGGCAACTGCAACGCCGTTTTCATCGATGCGATAGCGCAGTTGGTAGTAGAGATCATCGGTCCAGCTTGGTTTATTTAAAGGATCATGTTCACTAACTACAATTAGATAGTCAGAGTTGATAATCATTGAATTAATTGAGCTATATTCAAAGTTTTGCTTTAAATTCTTTATCCCCTTAACCACTCCATCTACAAATCCACTGGCTTTAATCTCAGTTAGAAGATAGAGAAAGAAGAGCTCGCTATCGGTATCACCCTCTCTGAGTGATTCAAATTCTGGAGCGATTAGTGATTTAACCGCTTCATAAGGGCTAAGGGCGCCATTATGGATAAAGGCGATATCTTCAAAGCTAAATGGATGTGCATTTTCGTGAGTTACTCCAAGACCGGGGGAGGCCCATCTAAAGTGAAGCAGAGCCCCTGGCGCGCTTTGATTACTAATGACTTCGCTAAATCTGGCGCTAGATGCCGCGCTTGCCACTTCCTTAATGACCGTTGCGCTATCTGGATTAGCAAGGGCTAGACCCCAGGAATCATTGTGAACCTCTGAGAGTTTAAGAAAGTCGCTAAAGCCCTGACCCATAAACTCAGGGAGATTGACCGGGGTTTTTGAGCTATAGGCCATGAGTCGACACATAAGGCGAGCCTATCGGCTACCCTAAGAATATGCTTTTAACTGCCTTAGTCGTGATTGTCCTTGCAGCCTACATAATCGAATCAATCCTGGATAACCTAAACCTATCCACTGCTAGAAATCCCTTAGATCCAAAGATTGCCCATCTCTATGATGCTAAAGAGCGGGAGAGATCAATTAGTTATAGCGCGGAGAAAACCCGCTTTGGCTTTATCTCCTCGACTATCTCAACTCTAATTCTCGTATTTGCCCTGAGCTATGGGTGGTTTGCATCTCTTGATAATTGGGCAAGAGGCATCGTTGATAACCAGATTTTGGTCTCCCTTCTCTTTATCGCCTCATTGAGCGTTATCTCTTATCTACTTGGCCTGCCATTTACTCTCTACAGCACCTTTAAAATTGAAGAGAAATACGGGTTTAATAAAACTACTCCAAAAGTATTTTTCACAGACACCATTAAAGGGGCAGCTCTTGCAACCCTAATAGGAGGCAGCCTGCTAAGCGCAGTTCTCTGGCTCTATCAAGAACTTGGCTCAAATTTCTGGATTCTTGCCTGGGCCCTTTTAGCGGTTTTCTCACTTTTAATGTTTATGTTTGGAACTACTTTGATCCTGCCACTCTTTAATAAATTAGAGCCAATTAAAGATGGACCGCTTAAGCAAGGAATAGAGAAGTACTGCGCTTCACAAGGTTATAACTTAGGTCGCCTCTTTGTGATGGATGGTTCAAAGAGATCATCGAAGGCAAATGCTTTTTTTAGCGGACTCGGTTCAAGCAAGACCATTGTTTTATTTGATACCTTGATTGAGAAACTAACAACCACAGAGATAATTGCAGTTCTGGCTCATGAAATTGGCCACTACAAAAAGAAACATACTCTCTCTATGTTTATCTTTAGCAATATCCAAACCTTTGCAACCTTTGCTCTCCTTGGATTTCTTCTTGGTTATCCAGAGCTCTCAACCGCACTTGGTGCAAGTCAGAGTAGCTTTCATCTATCAGCGCTAACCTTCTTTATTCTCTTTACTCCACTTAGTATTTTCTTAGGGCTAATTAATAACACCTGGTCTCGCCATAACGAATATGAATCCGATACCTTTGCTAAGCAAACTTACAAGGTTGAACCTATGAGAAGCGCTTTAAGCAAAATCTCAACTGATAGCCTGGCAAATCTCTCCCCCCATCCTGCCTATGTGGCATTTAACTACACCCATCCCACACTTTTGCAGAGGTTGAAGAACTTAGAATAAAAAAAGAGGGCCTGCCTAGGCAGACCCTCTTTTCTAACTCTAGATTTTAGATATCGTAATAGAGTTCAAACTCTGCTGGATGTGGACGCAGGCGAACATAATCAATTTCTGACTTACGCTTCCAATCAATCCAGGTATCAATCAAGTCTTTAGTAAAGACGCCGCCTGTTGTTAAGAAGTCGTTATCTCTCTCAAGATTATCGATAACAGCATCAAGGGAGCCAGGAACTTGAGCAATTGACTTAGCTTCGGCTCCTTCTAACTCGTAGAGATCTTTATCAACTGGCTTTGGTGGTTCGATTTTATTTGTGATTCCATCAAGACCGGCCATCAAAATTGCAGCAAATGCAAGATATGGGTTTGATGATGGATCTGGGCAGCGGAACTCAATGCGCTTTGCCTTAGGACTTGATCCGGTAATTGGGATACGGATACAAGCTGAGCGGTTACGAGCTGAGTAAACAAGATTTACTGGAGCTTCATATCCTGGAACAAGGCGCTTATAAGAGTTCACGGTTGGGTTGGTAAATGCAAGGAGTGAAGGAGCATGCTTTAGAAGCCCTCCGATATACCAACGCGCTAGATCTGAGAGATTGGCATAGCCATCACCCCACATAAGCGGTTTTCCATCTTTCCAAAGAGATTGGTGAACATGCATTCCAGAACCGTTATCGCCAAAGAGTGGCTTTGGCATAAAGGTCACAGTCTTTCCGGCAGCCCAAGCGGTGTTCTTAATTATGTATTTAAACTTCATTAGATCATCTCCGGCATGAAGGATGTCGTTGAAGCGATAATTAATCTCCATCTGACCAGCAGTTCCTACCTCATGGTGAGCGCGCTCAACATCAAGACCAACTTTGGCTAGATTCATAACCATCTGATCGCGAAGATCAGCGAATTGATCTGTTGGTGAGACTGGGAAATATCCGCCTTTAATTCTGGTGCGATATCCACGATTTGGCGTGCCATCAGCATCATCATCAATTCCGGTATTCCAAGCTCCTTCATAGGAATCAACTTCATAGAAGCCAGTATTCATACGAGTCTGGAATTTAACGCGATCAAAGACATAGAACTCAGCCTCAGGAGCAAAGTATGCGGTATCTGCAATTCCAGTAGATCTCATATATTCCACTGCCTTATTAACAATCTGGCGTGGGTCTCTGCTATATGGCGAGTTATCATCAGGGTTTACTACTGAGAAATGTAGAACCAGTGTCTTCTCAGTTCTAAATGGATCAATAAAGGCTGTCTCTGGAGCTGGAAGAAGTTTCATATCTGATTCATGAATTGATTGGAAACCTCTAATTGAGGAACCATCAAACATCAGACCATCTTTAAAGACATCTTCAGTAAATTGCGAGACTGGAACGTTGAAGTGATGCTGCATACCTGGAAGATCGGTGAAGCGAACATCAACGAGTGCAACATTTTCTTTCTTTATGTAATTCAAAACTTCTGCAGAATTCTTAAACATTTCTCTCCTGAGGTTTTCCTTCTTCGATTAAGCTCCACATTGAGCTCGCTAGCAATGGCCTAAACCTAGGCTAGGGCGGTGAAATATCCATAACCGGTGGGTTACGGCTATGTTTCATAAATCAGGCCTAAGTTCACTTTTTTAGTTAAGTTGAGCCTATGGAACAGGCAGGACTTGGCCGGCGAGTGCTGGCCCTGAGTATCGATTGGGCGATAGCTTCATTTACCGCAGCCCTGGTCTATCCCTTGCAATCAAGCGCTCTTGCGCCATCGTTGTTCCGCCTTGGAGTTTTTGTCTTAGAAGTTGCGCTTCTAACTTCACTTGGAGGGGCTTCAGCTGGACAGAGAGTTATGGGTTTAAGAGTTTTAAGCTGGCCAGATAATCTCTTTCTCCGCCCTGGGCCAATTCTGCTTCGAACGCTCCTAATCGCACTTGTTATTCCAGCAGTTGTTACTGATAAAGATGGCAGAGGCCTTCACGATCGTGCCGCTAAATCAGTTGTGATGAGAGTCAAGCAGAAACGAGCTTAACGAGGCTTAGGCATCCTCATATTCTTTGGCATAGGACCTTTTGGAAGTGGGATATTAAGTCCGCCAACAGATTTAAGTCTTGCGCGAAGCTCTCTGACCTGAACTGTTGAGAGTTTCTTGGCAAACTTCTTCATTTTCTTCTGTAGTTTGCGAACAGAGACTTGATCTTTCTCATTGCCAATTACTATTTCATGGATTGGAACTCCTGGGGCAAAGCGCTCCATCTTTCGTCTCTCATCTGTAAGTAGTGAGCGGAGAGCATGGCCACCTTCGCCAACTAGAACTACACCAGCTTTACCAACTGCGCGATGGACCATATCTTGGTTTTTATTAACATTTACCGCCGGAGTAATGGTCCAGCCCTTACGAATCGACATCAAAACACTTGCTCCAGCGCCAGGTTGTCCCTCTATTGATGCATAGGCAGCATTTCCTGCAAGTCGTGTGAAGTAAAAGAATGCACCGAGAAAAGCTAATGGGAATGTTAAAAAAGCAGCATAACCAGGGCGATTAAAGATAAGTCCGATACCAATTCCTGCGCCCCAAAGTGGCGTGAAGACAGCTAGGCAGCGTAGAAAGACAAACTTGTAATGCTTGCGAGCTAGAGAGTAAGCATCACGAATTGTTTTAAATCTAACTTTCTTAGGAGCGTTAGGATCCTTCTTTTTTCTACCAAACATCTCTTAACTCTCCCTCTTATCTTTTCGCAACTCTTCAAGGTCTGTAAGGCTTGGAGCGCTTCCGCCCAGCCTTGCTGGCGCCCATCTAGCGCCCTTATGGGGGTCAGGATAATCACTCTGAACTTGATTTAGTAATTGCGCCATCGCCTCTTTAAGAGCGGCTAGCTCTACTTCTAGATTGGCGCCTTTCTCAACATATCTAAGCGGCCCAATTGAAATAAAGATAGGGATGCTATTTCTAGATAAGTTCTTAGGTAATTTCTTGCTCCATACTCTCTGGGATCCCCAGATCACCATAGGCAGTATGGGTGCTCCAGATTCCATAGCGAGGCGAATAACCCCGCTCTTCATCTCCTTAAGCTCAAAGCTTTGAGAGATTGTTGCTTCAGGAAAAACACCAACAATCTCACCCTTATCAAGGGCTTTAAGGGCTGCAAGAAAGGATGGTGCGCCATTACTTCGATCAACGCAGATATGTTTCATCCCGCGCATAAGCGGGCCTGCTATTGGATGATCAAAGATTTCT
>Ga0164292_10000034_pt1 | contig 85834 bp, 84 predicted proteins | sample GEODES117metaG_FD_111486 | JGI IMG/M metagenome (GOLD analysis project Ga0164292, IMG submission 111486) | Eutrophic lake water microbial communities from Lake Mendota, Wisconsin, USA - GEODES117 metaG | ecosystem: Environmental > Aquatic > Freshwater > Lake | place: USA: Lake Mendota... | reverse complement strand
GTATGTATATTAACATACATACGATTTAAACAATCTGTGTAACTAATAAGAAAATGATAGAAGTATCCATTGTCACACCAACGTATCATCGTCGCCCCTTTATTCCAGCATTGATACAAATCTATCAACAGCAAACGTTTCCAAAGGAAAAAATGGAATGGATCATTTTGGATGATGGGCGAGACAAGGTAGAAGACCTATTCAAAGAAGCATCCATCACAAATCTTCGATACATCCATCATCCTGAAAAAATGCGAATTGGTGAAAAGCGTAATCGGTTAAACAAGGAGGCAAAGGGTGCCATTATTATTGCGATGGATGATGATGACTATTATCCGCCACAACGTGTGCAATCGGTAGTGGATGCCTTTCGAAAACATCCAACTATTCAGCTTGCAGGTTCATCCAAGATGTACATGTATTATATAGATACCAAAAAGATATACAGTATTGGTCCACATGGACAACATCATGCAACAAATGGAACGATGGCGTGGAGAAAGAAATATTCTGATACCCATCGATATGATGAATTTGTCACAAAAGCAGAAGAAGTATCTTTTTTGGAGAATTATGTATATCCAATGATTCAATTAGATCCCAAATCAACGATTCTTGTGATTTGTCATACGGATAATACGGCGGATAAAAGTAAATTACGAGAAGAGCACGAAAAAGCAGGTCAACATCCGCATAAAATGAAAGAAATGGCGTATCATTTGGAAGATATCGTAACCGATCCTTATTTACGAGAGTTCTATCATACTCTCCCTACCCTATTAGAGTCCCTATAGCCTAAAGGTTGCTAATTAGAATTATCTAATAGAGAGATGACCGATGGTCTATTGTATGATAAATTAGTTGTATTAAATGATGTCTATCGTAATACCTTACCATTACCCCTTCTGAATACGACATCCTATCCAAAAATCAAAACACCTCTTTATCCTCATCAAACTTCACTTGTCAATGGAATGCATGCATATCGTGATAAGATGATACGTGGATTTGTAGTAGGAAATCAAGCGATTAATGGAAAAATCGGAATTGTAGGAGATCCATCAGGAACAGGAAAGACACTGAGTATTCTTGCATATCTTGCGTCACAACCTACTCTCTTTCCACGAATGACATGTGAATTAACAAATCATTCCTCTAAATATTTCTTTTCTCATGAAATGGTTACGTTATCGGAACACTCCACTAATTTGATTATTGTGCCACATAGTTTATTTGGTCAATGGCGTCATGAAATTGAAAAACATACCACCATAAATTATGTACCCATTGAAACGAGACGAATGATAAAGGGTGATACCCTTACACAAGCAATCATTGGTAGTCAATTTGTATTAACTACGAATAAATGTTACCGTTATATACAAGAATATGCTACTGAACATCATATTCAATGGAATCATATCATCATCGATGAAGCATCGTCTATCTATTTACATTCATCGGATCCACCTCTTTCCTTTCAATTTATGTGGTTGATTGCTACGAATTGGATACCACTTCTTTGTAAAACTGCTGTCATCATAAAGAGTCATCTTTTCTATTTACGTGATCGTGTCCATATGCATCCAGAATTTGAACAATGGCTATTAGATGATATTGCCACACATTATGAGGGGAATATTGTATCTTCTATCTTTTTAAAAGATTATTTACCATTTTATCATCCGTTGCGTGGATATATGGTGGTACGAAATTCAAAGGAGACAGTGGCGATGAGTATGAACATACCACCTGTTTATATGGAACACATTCCATGTCGTCCCCATATGAATTTACATTCGCTTACTCATTATTATCAGAATAAGCGTATACCTCCTATGATTCGTTCACAAAATATTCCCTATTTATTTCAATCGCTTGGCATTCCCTTTAAAGATCTAGATCAATATCTTCTTCAGCATCCAGCAAAGCAACAAATCATTTTACGGAAAATCAAAGATAATGAATGTATGATTTGTTTGGAAATCTGTGAATATCCCACCATTGTTAATTGTTGTTATCAGTTATATTGTGGAAAATGTCTTCTTACCAATACATTATTGTATCCAAAATGTCCAACATGTAGGGAGTCACTCGGTCCAGCAAATATGTGTTGTATGACATCCTTATCAGCCAATCAAATCGTACAGACAAAAACAAAAATGGAGGTTTGTTTAGAGATATTACAACAAAATAGAGAGAAACAAATTATTATTTATTCGGCATTTGATAATATTTATTATCAGCTTTTTGAAGAAATGGATAAATTAGGATTAAAAGTAGAACGAATTGAAAATAATTTATTTTCACTACGCCGAACCATTAAAAATTATAAGCAAGGTACCACTCATATTATTTTTATATCGAATGTAGAAATGATAAGAGGGTTATCGTTAGAGTCTACTTCACACTTGATTTTTTACCACGAACTGCCCGTTTCCGAGTGGAAGGAGGTGCTGATTCATTCGGCACAGCGCCTAGGGAGAGTAACCCCCCTCCAGATCCTCCATTTAAATTCGGAGATTCAAGTTTAACACCCAGTGTTTCATAAATTTTACCTGTTTGATGAGTCGCCCATTGTGTCACACATCGAAAAGGAATATGATGCTCATTTGCAACACGATTCATCTCCTTCCACGCATTAAATAGTGCAGACTGTTTCGTAAGAACAAGTGTATACTGTAATTCACTTGGTTCAGGGATATGAACAGGTTTATCATAATTCTGTAAATATAAATTGGGATATTTCAATTTAAGACGATAGGACAAGGGAAGCAAATTCCAACATTGGTGAAAGAAAGCCCAAAAATCGGCACGGTCGCTCCATCGCAAATAGTCTAAGATTTCTTCATAGGCTTCAAATGGAGCAACATTGCGTGTAGGTGGATCATCTGCTTTTTTCTCTAAGAATAAGGGTAAGTTTTGATGAAAGAGCAGACCTGCCAAATTGGCATCTTTGGTTTCTAGATCGAGTTCATCATTTTCACCCCAATGTTCAAAGAGAGTAAACCAGGAGGCACGTATGGCAACATGAATGTTTCGATCAATCGTACTATCTTTTCCTGGCATGTATCCCATTTTATCTTGATAAATCAGGCTTTGCGATACTTTACGAATATCACCTAGCATATAGAGAGAATCAGGGATTTCTGTTTTAAAATATTCCATCAATTTCTCCTTCTTAGGCATATTAACGTAATGGACGCAACAATATTTAAGAAGTTGCTGCATAATACGTCCCTCTAAAATGTTACAAATGAGAACGAGGGGACAATCATCCGAAAAGTTTCGTTTGGATTTCAAATAGTCTAGTAGCTCTTGTAGTCCACCTTTTTCACCCTGCGACAAGCCATCCATTTCATCTAAAAGAACGACTCGTCCATTGGGAGTAGTAGGATGAATCCATTTACTGACACCTGTTTCAATGAGGAGCGGCATGATGGTTTGGCGAAAACTGGATCCAGTTCGTGTGTGACTGGCATTAAATTCCTGGATCCAAAATTTGCCCTCTTTGCATACACGATAGACGATAGTTGTCTTTCCTACACCTGGGGGACCAATGAGTAGAAAGGCGGGATGGGAACGGGTTTGAAGCCATTGTAACATGGCGGTTTCGATATCGGGATGAAGACATGCTGTATCTTTTTCAGGTAAACTTGTACGAACCATGCTATCGTTGTGCTATCGTTGTGCTATCGTTGTAGTATCATGATGTCTTTACATTCTTCTATTGGATATTTTTTTTACAATATGTCTAATGTTGTAAAAAAAACATGCATTCAACGGGAATCGAACCCGTGTCGACTCCTTGGAAGGGAGCCATTCTACCACTAAACTATGAATGCTACATGAAGAGGACTTCGTGTCTTCTTCACATTCTAGCCGAAGATGATTTTTCTGGATTCTAAACGCACTTACACTCGTACCTATTTTACCTGAGAATGATTGAAGTTTGATCTAGATAGGTATGTGTATCCATCATTACCTTTCTTCTTTTCTCATACGCAAAATCTTACTCGATAGGGTGGAGAGGAATGAGTATGATATTTCTTCAGAATTTCTTTTCGGCATGGTGTACCACTTTTCTTTTGCATATTATTGAATATTCTATTTTACAATATGTCTAATGTTGTAAAAAAGAACATGCATTCAACGGGAATCGAACCCGTGTCGACTCCTTGGAAGGGAGCCATTCTACCACTAAACTATGAATGCAGATGTGAAGGAGTTCTTCACAATCTAGCCGAAGACGTTTTTTTTGGATTCTAAACGCACTAATTCTCAATTCCAGATGTTTAATGATCGATAATATATAGTGCATCGCCCCATCCATGTATTGTCATATTTGTTAGAACTCTTTTAAAATGATAGCGTGCGAGAAACTCATCAATTTCTGTAATAAGTCCACAATTTTTATATAATTCTTTCTCATTTACTTCCAGATAGATTGCTTTTGCATGTTGAATAGAATGAGTGCCACCTTGTAACGCCATCAGTTCAGCACCTTGAATATCAAAATTCCAAAAATTATATTTGGAAGCATCCATCTTGTTTCTTTCAAAAAAAGTATCAATCGTAACACTCTTTTGATATAGTTTATCAACATATACAACGTGAGGATGTTCTTTTGAATGAGTGCCAAATTCTAATACACTCGAAGATTGAACATTATTTGTAATATTAAATACGACATCTTCATCATCTTTATCAGTTATGACAGCGTTGTATACATTGGGTATTCCTCTGTTTGTTGCTTCAGACACCTTAGATGGAATCGCATCAATCCACACAATATCTTCTTTCTTTAATCTAAGATTGTTATAAAATCCTAATTCTTCACAATCATGAGCTCCAATGTGAAAAGCACCATTAACATGAATATTATTTGATGCTAAAATATTAATAATTTCAGTTTGACTAATTAACATTATATAATGTCACTATATATAATTAATTATTATTATAAACGCGTTATTTTGTGGGACAATTTGTCGTTACTGTGGATGCCCCTGATGGGCGCCCATCAGGTGTAATACAGCTTTCACCGTTGGTAATGCCTTCCCATGTTAATCCGGCTGTCATGGCGTTTTGGCATAATTCGGCACGCCTCTTTTCTGGGTCGGCGCTCCTAGTTTCAAGTGAAAAGAAATACCGATCATTGAGTCCGGAAGGGTCAGCACCTGCAGGAAACTTAGTAATTCCACCATTTCGTGAGACTCCAATTAAATCAATGCACATGTCATATTTTTTACCATTCTTCGTTAAATTGTAATAGGTTAGATAATCAGGGCATGTATTCATGACGGGTGGCCAAGAAACCGGAGCATTTGACAAGAGTGAGTTATCGCCACTAAACCATCGTAGTCCATAGATAACAAAGATAGCTGTTGCTCCAACGAAGAAGAAGAAAGCAGTAATTGCTTCACCACCTCCATATAATTTGTAGGTGAATCGTACTGTGATGAAAACGGAAATAACAATATAGAGAATCAAATAAATATTAAATGCTGTCTTTTCATTCATTTCTATCTTATTGCCATATTAAAAGTGGATTCATAAAATAATAAAATAATTATTTGTATGTGATGTACAATGGGAGAAGTTACATTTGTCCGCCTAGTGGCGGATAAGGAGATATGGGTAGAATAGGCAATACAATAATAGAATCAGTAGGTTCATCCCGAACAGAAATCGAACCAATCGTTTCATTCACAACAATAGGAATATAATAGGTACGATAACCCATGTCACCAATATTACCAGGTCGAAGAGAACGAGGTGCATTACCATATACACCAAAGGTGGTTTTGCGAGTGGCAGAAACGGCATCAGGAGTAATCAACTGGACGGCACGAAAAAATCCAGGAGTAGATCCATTTCTACTCTTGGCTGATGCTTTAATCGTTTTACCCATATCACGTGTAAGTGCGCCAGGCGGTATTTGAGAGGAAGGTACACGCAACATATATCCTGGCGGATAGTTGCCAATGTAGTTACCAGAAGTAGGAACTAAATACCAGAAACTATTTTGCGGATTTTCTACATCGATTGATGAGAGGATAGAAGTCGCCTGATCACGCTGTCGTAATATTTTATGAACAGATGTCATTTGTCTATTCAACTCTTATAAAATAATGAAATAATGATCATTTCATTAGTTTGTAATATAACATAACGGAAGAAAATTTACATCTGTCCGCCGATTACATCTGTCCACCGAATGGAGGGTAAGGAGATGCGAGGACGGCGGAGGTGTTGCCATTGCTGGTGGCGAGGGTTCCATCTACAACAATAGCAAGGTAGTAAGTGCCATAGCCAGAATCACCCGCATTGCCAGCAGATGGTAGAACACCAGCGCCAGTAGAGTTTGCACCTACACCTACACCAAAGCTGGTGCTGCCAGTGGCGCTAACAGCTGGCTGGGGGGTAATAAACTGGATTTCACGGAAGAACCCAGAGGTAGCAGTGCTGCCTGTGCCAATGGGCGCCTTGATGGTCTTTCCCATGTCACGGACGAGAGGTCCGATTTGTTGAGGCAGTCCTTCAACCGCAACCATGTATCCAGGTGGGTAGTTACCAACGTAGTTGCCTGAACCAGCAACAAAGACGTAGTAGCAACCTTCGGTAGTTGGCGCCTGAAAGATAGAATTCGCAACGTTACGCTGTCTTAGAAAGCTCTGAATGGATGACATTTGTATATTCAGAGCTTAGAAAAAAAACACAAGAGGGTGGTAGAATGTCTTCCGCCGGTGCTCCCCTCCCCGATTTTGAACTCCCGTATACCAACTATGGTGTCGGCGGACAGAATGGCAGAGTCAATCTTCATTCCACCCCCTCCTCCACAGGTGCTGTCGTACCTGACTCCGCAGGTTTTAGTTATCCCAAACAAACGGAAGTAAGCTTTGCTGGTGACATGCTCCGGGGCAACTGGGACCATACAGCACTTTCTGATACTTTTTTTACCCGTACGAACGCTGATCGTATTCAGCACGAAATCCGAAAAGAGGTCTACCGTATCAGTGGACCTAAAAAGTACGTCATCGATAATCAAGATGTAGATGAATTGAAGATGATTATGCGTGCTATGTATTTACAATATGGCAAAAACAATACATTTAACCTAGAAGGGCAGCTCCGTGAATTAAATGACCTAGTCGTCAAATGGTCCGTTCCCCGTATCATCTCAGAAATCGAACAGTACAATTACTACTTAAATGATATTTCTCACCTGCCGATTCCATTAGAAAAGCCGTTGAACATGTCATCGGCTGGTACGAAGTCACTCCCTTTTCAGCCTCAAATGTAAAGCGCTTTTTAGGAAAAAGCGCCCAAAAAGTAATGCGCTTTTTAGGAAAAAGCGCCCAAAAAGTAATGCGCTTTTTAGAAAAAAGCGCCCAAAAAATAGGGTGATTTTAAAAAGCGCCCAAAAAGTAAAGCGCTTTTTAGAAGCGGCTTTGCCGAGACACGCCCAAAAAGTAAGAAGCTTTTTAAAAGCGGCTTTGCCTCGATACGCCCAAAAATAGTGTGATTTTAAAACACTATAATAAAAGATCAAAAAGTAATATGAAAACAGTAAAATATTCTACGTAAATAGAACGTTTAACTATATTCCTATTGTCCTTGCAACAGTATATTACGTTATTTAACTATCATAATAAATATGATAATAAGATAGATGGCGGCGGAATCGGTTACGGAACGTTTTGGACGTCCAGACGTTAAACGTCCCGCCTATTTGATTTCAGGACATGGTAGTGAACATCGTGGAACCTTTGTCGTTCCATATGGATGTGATATTATTGTAAAGAACACCACATGTACATTGGCATACTCAACCGAATTAAATGAAATGTTAAATGGGTTATTATTTTTGCCTGAGAAAGTGGTTAGAAATCCAATAGGAAATATGAATGATATCATTCAGATATTAGGTTCAGTAGGAGTATATACTAGAGATCAGCCTCGTATCGACGAGCATCATGAATATTTTCGTTATCATCGCCCTACTTCTGATACCTGTGTAAATTTACAATATCATCTCTTGAATGTCATTTTCAAGGAAGACGAACATGGCAAGTGTGTCAGCATCGATAACATAATAGGTTCAGGTATTATAGATTTATTTAAAATAAGGGAAGCTAGAAGAGGTATTGATTATAGACCTCACAGGAGAGTTGTAATATATGCACCTGACACTCCTAGAGGAATAGAAGCCGCTCATCGTAATAAAAATCGTAATATAGAATTTATAATGCATCTTTATCGACATAGTATTTATCCAACGCCTCACACAATAAATGTATATCTTTCTACAAAATGGAGAGAGGAAACAGAGGTAGAAATATATGATATGCTATATGATTTAGATCAAAACCGCAGTCTAATTAATGTATCACAAAAAGATTTGTGTTATTACTTTCCAGGTGTTTATTATCATAATGTATGTCGTTGGATAGAGCCCTCTGTAAACCAGGCTGGAAAGAACTATGTAACACAGTTAAATAATTGGAGGAAAGGAAAATCAATGAGTGTTTCTAATCGTGCAGCCAATCCACTATTTGCTCAACGAGTTTTCCAAGAAGCAGCATTGCGACGCAATTATTTACATCAATATCAGGGTAGTCGAGCATTTGAAGAAGCGCAGCATGTAATGAATAAGAAAAATTGTAGAAATCTAGAAGAGCGTATTACTTCGATTGAAGAACGTCTAAAAACAGTAAATCAAAGTAATGCTAGCAATGAAGTAAAAGAAAGAGAAGAAAGAAAAATAAAAGAAAATACACATATACGATTATTACGTGACATACTATACGACAAAAAAACCAAATGTGTACGTAGAGAAGCTGTAGCAAGAGAAGCGATAGCAAGAGCAAGAGAAGCTTCTGAATTATCTCATCGCAGAAGTCGTAGCAGAAGTCCAACACGTAATAAGACTAGCAAAAGTCGTAGCAGAAGTCCAACACGTAATAAGACTCACAAAAGTCGTAGCAGAAGTCCAAGATACAAAAATGATTAGCTTCAAGAATCAATCCATCCACAACGAGCCACCGATAATTCATTATCTATTTTCTTTTCCACGACTTCTCTCTCTGCTCCTCGCATCTTCATGATCGGTGTATAATATGCTTTATTAGCACATGCTAATTGTATCGCTCTTTCTGAATTCCATTTTGCATCCACTAAATATCGATAGGGTCCATCTTCCGCTTTTTGTAATCGTAATCGATCTACTGGATAGCGATCAATCTGAAGGACCTTTTGCGCACTCACGTGGATCGCCAAATAATTAGGAATATTAATCTTCTGTAGATCCACGCCTAGTTCTTTTCTTGATTCAACATACTTATCTACACTCTCATACTCGGCAATCGTTATAAATTCTTCTTTCCATAATCGTACAAATTCACTACCCTTATGACATGCCAAGAACCAACTTTCTATCACAGGATACTCCTTCTTTTGTGTAAAACCATCTAGATAAAATCCTGAAAATTCATATTCAGGAAGGAGCCAATCATCGATAGGTCCTTTTAGTAAAATAGAGGAATCTAACCATATCCCTCCATGCTCTGCCAAGGCATATAATCGTATGAGATCTGAAAATCGTGCCATGCTGTCATTAAAATGAGGATGAGTAGCAATCCTATGTGGAATATTAATATATTCATTGTAATTCTTTTTTGTTAATAAGATGATATCATACCCTGGATGATATTTTCTCCAACTCTCTATACACATGGTTACTGTTTTTGGAATACTTTCGGGATTATCCCAAAAGACCCACATTATTTTTGGAACAGTATTTCTATAATACATCCATATACATATACCTATTAATAGTACAACCGTAATCCATCCATTTATAATGTGACGTTTCATACCTACTTAATAAAAAGATAATGCTTAGCATTATTATTTTATGATACCATTCTCTATTTATTTCTTAGAAGCTTTCGCCACAGCAGCTTTCGCCACAGCAGGCTTACGCTTCTTCTTTCCCACCTCATCCGATGAGGTAACGGACACTGATTCAAAGATACGCACTTCTGAATAGTGAATCCACGCCTGATGGAACTCCTCCAAATCGGCTAACCAGAGAGAGGATGCAGTTTCTGCTTCGAGATGCTCGATTTCTCCACGCTTCTCAGTAATCTGTCCATCCAATTCTAGAACAGCGGATGCTTTCACACGGTCCATTCGCATACGAAGCACATAATCGTAGGAATCATAAGCATCAGGTGCGTTCGGATTGGAAAGAGGAGGGATCTGGTTGGCTTGGAGCCCCGCCACAATCTCCTCATCCGTTTTCTTCTGAAGAACAAGACGGTCATCCAGAATTGCCTGAATGAAACGACGCTTCGCATCCAATTCATCGATCTGCTTCTGTAACACTGCCAGCAACATCACACGACGTGCCTCATACATCGGCAAACGCTTCTCCATAAACGCCTCTAGAATGTCACCCAACGTCTTATACTTTACAATGTTGAACTCCGTATCAAAGCACGTCATGTTCGTCGTCTTCCACGAAGTAAGCAACTTGAATTGCTTCTCAAACTTCTCAGGATTCTCCTTGACTGCATCGTATCCTTCTTCGGTAAAGTAAAGAATAAAACGAACATCCTGATCATTGTACAAATCATCAAATCCTTTGAGACCGCAGGGCTCCACCTCATCCTTAGACTTGTTGCTCTCTGTCTCTGCCTTCTTCGCATCCTTCTTCGCATCCTTCGACTTTTTCTCATCTGCTTCGCATAGCGCATCCAAGAATGCTTTATAATCCTTTGTCCATGTACCCACAGGCAACTCCGTAATGGTAATGGTCTTCTTCTCATCATCTGTGGTGTAGAGACCCTTTGTCAACCATGTATTATCATCCGCACGAAGAGTCACACCTTTGAATCCAAACCACCAGGGATCCAATGGACGTCCCTCTAACGACTCCATCGTTCCCTGAAGGCGGTGCTTTAACAGGCAAACAATGTCATCAGGTTTGTAAGGCGGAATGTCAGTCGAATATCCTGTACCAATTCCAATGACACCATTCAGCGTAATGAGTGGCACCACAGGCAAGTAATATTCGGGCTCCACAGTATCTCCATCATCTTGAATATGCTTGAGAAGTCCAGCATCTTCCTTTCGAAAGATGGTCTTCACAATGTCCTCGAGATAAGTGTGAATATAACGAGGCGATGCGGAATCTTTTCCACCCATAAGGCGAGATCCAAATTGTCCCATTGGTTTAAGGAGATTAATGTTATTCGATCCAACAAAGTTCTGTGCCATACCAACAATCGTACTATTGAGGGATGCCTCACCATGGTGATAGGCAGCGTGCTCAGAGACATATCCAGCCAACTGTGCAACACGAATCTCTTCTTTTAGATTTCTCTTGAAGCAGCTGAAGAGAATCTTGCGTTGTGACGGTTTCAATCCATCCATCAAGTGAGGAAGGGAACGAATGTTATCGGCATTGCTAAAATGAATGAGCTCGGAATTGACGAAGCTGGTATAACTCACCTTGTTCTCTACGGGGAGCAACATCAGTGTAGGGTCGTAATGACTGAGCCATTTCTTTCGGTCATCCGCTTGTTTCTTGTTAAAGGCGAGATTCATCGACTCATCGGTTTTCTCATCCCATTCGTATTTGATTTCATGAAGATCACGGAACCACTCACGTGCTTCTGCAGGCGTAGAGGTACCCAATCCTTTGTAGTATTTGAGTTTCCAGCCACCCATCGTATCTGTGAGTCCCTGAGCCTCTTTCCACTGGAGGAACTCAGGAATGGAATAGAAGGAGAGCACCGATTTGCCTTTGGATGCCTTGAGAATAGGAGTGAGCAAGGTGCACAGGAATCCAGTGAGCATCAGACCAGGCCATTCCGCATGAAACAGATTCATCAGAAGTCCTTTGATATGAGAGCCATCATGATCCTGATCCGCCATAATCATGACACGTCCATAACGGAGTTCTGTGATGCTCTTATATTGTTTTCCTTGTTCCAAGCCCAGAATCTTTTTAATTGCTGTGAGTTCTTCATTCGCATTGAACTTCTGAATGGTAATGTCACGGACATTGAGGAGTTTACCACGAAGAGGGAAGACACCCCATAGTTCACGTCCGACTTCTTTCAGACCTGAGATAGCTGAGGTTGCTGCTGAATCTCCCTCCGTCAGAATCAAGGTACAATCCTTCGATTTAGCAGTACCTGCCATAAGGGCGTCTTCTAGTTTAACAATACCACGAATGGTAGAGCGTTTCTTTCCATCGGTTTTCTTGACGTCACGGAGCGTCTTTGCCTCAAGGATGTAACGGGCTTCCTCCAAGAGTCCTAGTTTTCCAAGGGCGTCAATGAGTTTGCCCGAATACTCAGGGCGAGAACCGAATTCAGCTGCAGGCGTGGTAAGGAACTCTTTGCTTTGGGAATCAAAGCTGGGATTGACAATGGTGGAATTGAGGAAGAGGACAACGGAGTTCTTGAGTTGTCCTGGTTTGATCTCCACCTTCTTTTTCTTGGCGAATTCGCAGAAGTCGGTGAGCACTTTTCGGCTCACATTCTCCACATGTTTGCCACCTTTCTTCGTGTGAATGCCATTGACGAAAGAGATGTGTTTGTCCTCAGGCAGTTCTTCTTCATCTGAATATAAGTGACTGGCAAGAATGGCACCGACTTCCCAGCGGGGTCCGCAATTCTCATAGGCGAAACCGGTCATTCCATCACGCAGGAACAACTTAATGAACTTCTCAAAGGTGTTGGAGGCAATCACAGCGCCGTTCCAGGTGACTTTGACATCTTTGCCAACGAGCGAAGCGAGTTCCATGACACGAGTGTGAAAGCAGGTAATCATATCCGTGATAATTCCTGAGTCATCAAAAGCGCCTGCAAAACGAGTTCGATCAGGGAGAAAGGTAATTTTCACAGCTCCTTTCGCACCCTTGTACGCTTTGATAATGGGTTTTTCAACTTTGAACATGTTGTCGTACCATGATTGAGTGTACTGTTTTCCTGAATGGGGGTTTTTGATGTCGACGGTGAAAAGTTTGCTCAAAATATTGGAGCAATTGTGAGTGACGGTAAAGTCATTGATGAGAAAGCGCTCGTTTCCATCGATCTGAATTCCCACGTAGGGTCCTACACCTGCATCACGAACCGTTAGCCAACCAGTGCTTTTTGATGTATTTTTATCAATTGTAGACGCACATTTCTTGCGGGGAAGACGCGTAGGAATGTCTTCTAGTCCGTTTCCTGAAATGTTCACATTAAATGCTTCTCCTTCTTTCTTTTCCCCCTTATACGTCCATGTGGTATGTTTCTTTGACAGCTGACAGCTGAAACCAAGTGAACGTGCTAGAAACACAATATCATGTATAAGCTGCTCATGGTTCAATCCTTGTGTAATGGAAACACGTGTTCCATTTCGTGACACGCTGCCGTCCGTATCAATGATGCCTGCAAGGACAGCAAGACGAGTAGCACGGTCATTGCACAAGTAGTCTTTGGGAATGTGCTTATTCATCACAAGATTATACGCTTTTAGTTGCTTCTTGAGAGGCGCAAATCCTTTTTTGTGAAAGTGATCTGTTGAAGTGAAACGATATGCGCAATGCGCAACTTTAGTAAGAGTGGCATCATTGTTTCCACCCCATTCTTTCAGATAGTCAATGATTTCAGGATCTTTCTCTCCAAAGCACGCATATCCATATCCATTGGAGTAACCATCGCCAAGCCAGAGTCCAAGAACATAGGGATCCAACACAACCTCTTTTTTTGACCATTGAACAGATTGTCCACGAACACCTGCCAGTCGCAATTTGGTGGTAGCATTCAGCTTCATGTATTCTTTGATGCTCATGTCAAAGACATTGCAATCGGGAATAGACTTGCAGAATTCTTCCAGCTTTATGCGAACAAGCAGCGATTCGGCAGATTCTTGCGGGAGTTTCTGTCCTTCAGACAGAACATCCTGTCCCTTTAGGACAGGGAGTTTCGTGGGACGTTTGCGTTCCATCTTTGGTACTTCTTTGCCCTTATGCATGCGAGAATAGTGACGTCCCAGATTTTGTCCGAGAGTTTGTTGACATTCGGGACAAGTCACGCAAGGACGATCGGAGCAGGATTCGGATTTGGCACGAATACGCTTCTCATGATGATCCCACCACAGAACAGTCCATCCATTCTTTGATGCATTCCAGAAGATGACTTTGTGGTCAGGCATATGAAGCGTCAGAATATGCTCATCATTCACCATGTAGGATTCACCATGCGCTTGTTCCACCTGATACATTTGTCCCGTTCCATACACGACACGCTTCACCGTGCGCATCGTTCCATCATCGCCAATCAGACGTTCACCCACATAAATTTCATCTGCTCTTTTTTGTTCACTTGACCAAAGTGGAATTTTCGTGTCAGGCGAAAGGCACTTTCCACCATAGCCATTCTTACCGCCAACAATTTTCTCCTCGCTTTTGTCGTAGTTACTGGAGGTAAGAAGATGTCCAAAGATCATTTCAGGAATCATGACTTTCTGTTCCGCATCCATATCGATGGTGATGCCGTCACCATCATTTTCGATAGAGAGAATGGTATCACCTTCGCCATTGGAGGAGACAGTAATGTCGATGTGTTTGACGGGGGTCATGCCAGCGGTCACGGTGGAACGCACGTATTCGTCGCGGGCATTGACGATGATTTCATCAAAGATTTTGTAGAGACCTGGATTGAAGTTCACTTTGCGCCAGACCATTTTACCAGAGGTAGCATCATAGAGCCAACGAGTTTCCTCATTGGTCTTGGTGCTACCTACATAGGTATCAGGAAGCTCCAGAATGTGCTGGTGATGCGTGTGCTTCTTGTAGGTACGAGCAGCCATGGATGAAAATGTATTGTTCTGTTTAGATTGCGTTCTGCTGATGAATAAGCGATTTGACTAGTCAATTTTATGAAATGTAGGAATATGATAAAATTGAATCTGCAAGATAGGGATAATAAGCAAAGGATGAATCAAGTAGATAGAAAGAAATTGTCTTCTCATCTTCTTACGAATCTCGATGTAACGTCTTGTATTTATTTACTTATTAAAGGTGCTGCGAAAAGTGTGTATGATGACCCTAAGATGACAAAAAGAAATCAAACATGTGCATATCCGATTGGCACACCAGCTACCAATCGACAACAGATAGGTGTGATAACAACACGATATTGGATGGAGTATCATCCAGATGATATTGTGATAGTGGGTGGGATGGCGGTGGCATTATATGATGCGTTAATACAACAAAATACACGTGCATGTGGGATTCAATCGTTACCTTATGTAAATAATAATACATCCGATATTGATATGGTGTGGTATCCTCGTATTACGGATACTGAGCCTGATAGAGTGTACGAGGTTCTCACAATGCGTTCTCCAGCAATGGAGGAGCATGTGATGCGATTGGAAGAGGCAATAAAGCAAGCCATTCAAGATAATTCGATCGTTAGGGACAACATCGTATATATCATTAAAAATAAAATACCACATGTTGAATCGGTACAGTTAATGGTGGAAAAATCGAATACTGGATTGTTAGCGGGAGCACATAAAATATTGATTGTATGTATTCTGACTTATACTGATCATACAACGATCACATTTGAATTATGCGATCTATCCATTCATGATGGAGGTTCTTCTCAAATCACACAAAAAGAAGATGGTAGTCTGATCTTAGTGCCGATGTATTATGATCCGATGTATTGTTCACCCTTCTATCAACTCATCATGATTCATACGCCTCTTCATGTAGGTATAAGTGTACCAAATATTGTAGGCATGATAAAACAGCAACTATTAGCATTTCAAAATCTGTTACATAAATCGTCTGATAAATATATCATTTATTATAAGCGAATTCGATATCTCCAAATGATTATTACGCTTCAAAATAGATATCCTATTGTGAAAATATGGGGAACACCTACCGAAAAAGTAGAAATATTACACATGGTGATTGATAATATGATACAGTCTATCACAAAGGAATATTCCAATGAAGAAGAACTATGTAAGATAGTAGAACAGAATCATTCATCTTGGCAGTATGTGCCATTAGTGGAACTATCTAAAAAGAAATATACTCTACCTAGTACGATAACATATCGAATTAGAAGGAGTGATTATATGACCATTCATCTGAATGATGAGTTGAAATCATTCATTGAAAATACGGAAATAGGTAAATACTATTCTATCTTATCTACTATTACATATCGGAATGAAGAATATAAAAGAGCGTATGATCAGTTAAATAGAATAAAGCGACTCATACATGATATCCATGATAGCATGTATGATAAAGTAGAAAAACGAATTATTGCTGAATCCAAATTGGAACCATTGCGGAGTTTATTACAAAAAGAGAAGACGCATACATAAAATATGAACATATTATTATATAACAGGACAATATATAAAGGAACTGACTTTAAACTTCAGTGCCCAGAATATAATTTCATATTAAATTATAATATAATATACAATAACTAGTGATAATCATTATTTAATAAAACAATCATATTTTTAATTGTAATATACTTGGTTCACGTTCAATATAATCCATCATAAATTTTTTTAGAAATCCTCCATTACTTTTTTTACTTCTTTCTTGAAAATAATAAGTATTTATAGCATCTCGTGGCTTTCGTGTAGAACCATTTTCAAGCGGTGCATTAAAATCAATAGGGATATATCCGCATATCCACCCTTTCTGAGCCCAAGCGCGAGTGAAAAGGTCATGATCACTATTATCTAAATAGAAATTCTCTTCATCCAAATAATTCATTTCCATTAGTTTTTTTCTATCAAGTAGTAATGGTCCTCTATTTACAGTTTCATTTACATATAGTAAATCCTGACGCAATTTTTTATCATATGGTCTATTGATAGATTCACCACCACGTCCAATAAGCTTATGTTCATTTAACATATGGCAGCATCTACCACTAACTCCGATAACATTTGTATATTGAAATCCTCGTTTTAATATATTATTATACCCTTTCTCTGTCATTTCCATATCAGCTTGTATCTCTAAACAATACCCACCACGACTCATACGAAAACCAATATTGTCGGCAGAAGTCTCAAATAGAGGTATAATTGATTTTGCAATACGTATCTGAATATCATTTGTTTTAACCCAATCAAGAATTATTTGCTCTGAATTATCAGAACAACAATCGATAATGATAATAAGTTCAAATAGCCCAATCGTATAGTCAACAATTGCTTGTAAATTTTTAGAAATGATTTTCTCCTGATTATATACAGGTACAACTATTGAAAATTCAGGTATGATTGTGTCATTAATACGTTCAAAAATAATATGATGGTTTATAGTTTCCGTTGACATTATATTATAAATTTAAAAACTCTTTAAGCCAATGCTCACTTATCATGTATATAGGTCTAAATCTTTTCAACAGAAACATTCATACTCTTTGCAAAATATTGAACAAGGTCATCATTGCGATAATCGTGGATGTATTTAATATGTTTAATTCCAGCGGCTAGTAAGATACGACAGCAGATAATACAAGGATAATGCGTAATGTATGCCGTGCATCCGTTACAGGAGACACCCCGTTTGGCACAATCGGAAATGGCATTTTGTTCGGCGTGGACAGTAGCTTGTTCGTGTCCTTCTCGTAAAATAGCGCGATGTTCGCATCCAGGCAGATAACCGTTATATCCTTGACTGATAATACGGTTATCTTTGACGAATAAGCATCCTACGTGAAGACGGACACATGGACTTCGTTTTGCAGTCACTTGAACAATCTCTTTAAAATAAGAATCCCATGACAGTCGATCAATGGATATTCGCTGTTCATGTTTCTGTAAAGAAAGCTCTAAGTCTTCGTCCCAATAGTGTTGGTGCTCCGCCATATAGAATACAATAAGGGTGTGCTCTTAAATTGTTTTGTGTAAGTAGAAGATGCCTCGTAGAACACATAGACGGGGATATAGTAAAAAACGTAGTGGTGGTGCCGCAACCGCCTATCCATTACACTATTTTGGAGCAAAAGAACCATTCGCAGCGGATGCAGGACGTGCCTTATTACCTATCCCTATAGATGGCATGGGAGTTAGACCCCGTATTGGAGGTAAACGATCTCGTAAAAGAAAGGGTGGATTTTACCCATCGGTCATGGGAGACTTTACAATATCTGCCTCAAGATACATTGTACCGATGGCATTATATGCTGGATACAAAATGATGAGTCACAAGAAAGTAAGAACCCGAAGACGTTAAGTGCGTTTCATATCCAATTAGTGCCTATTCCGGATGACCGGAAGACGGAAGGCAGCGGATACATCAATAGTCTAAAGCCAGACTGGAGAAGTAAACACAATGAGTCTCGCACAAGGTTCTCGCCCAAACGCGAATGGAAATTTGTTTGAAATCCGTACCGTACAATCGGCTGCCTTTCGAACCCTGATTGAAGCCCTAAAGGAAATCCTAACGGAAGCGAATCTGGAGTTTGATTCCACAGGTATTAAGGTAATTGATGTGGATGAGACCCATACCGTTCTTACGTATTTGCGTCTCCATGCCGATCGATTTGAGTATTTCTATTGTGCTGCCAAGTATGTGCTCGGCATTAATATGATTTATCTGTTCAAATTGATTAAGACCCTGTCCAACAGTGATAGTTTGACGCTATTTCTACCAGCGTCCAATCCGAACAAGTTGGGTATCCGTGCGGAGAATGCGGAGAAGGGTACGACAAATACGTGGATGATGAAGCTCTTTGATACGAATGTGGAGAACATTGAATTTCCGAGCATTCAGTTTACGTCTATCATTCATATGCCGTCCACCGATTTCCAGAAGATTTGCCGTGATTTTAATGCGTTGGCGGAAAAACTAGAGATTACCAGTTCGAACTCGGATCTCATTTTCCGTTGTGTGGGAGATTTTGTGGATGGAGAGACGGTGATTATGTCAAATAATCAGGGAGGCATTGATGTGGAGCGAACGACGAATGAGATTGTACAGGGTATTTTTGAGCTGAAGTATCTTGTTCTGTTTACGAAGTGTACGAATTTGTGTACGAGCACACAGATTCATTTGAAGAATGACTATCCGCTGGTTCTGCGGTATATGGTGGCGAATCTGGGAGAGGTGCGTCTGGTGTTGGCGCCGCAGAAGCAGAAGACGGATATGACGGGTCGTGCGCAGAAGGTGTAATTGATTTATTACAATCCGATTTTATTATCAAACAATAAAATCGGATTTTGATGGCTGCGTACGCAGCTATACTATATGGTATTCTAGACTAGAATGTATCCGGCTATGAGAACCCTATCGATGTCAATTGTGCGTATATTAAAAATATGAGGTTTATATCGGCAATATGTGTTACGATTTTTTTTGATAGACTATAATAGAATGAATAGTGTTGTCAATTCAAAATTAAGAACTACTATAGATGCTGTCAAAGCTGCTAGAACTGCATTTGAGAATCTTTCAGAACATGCATCCTTCATGAACGAAGATAAGAATATAGATCGCAACTATCTCCTAATAAAACTTAATAATTTAGCATCTAAGGCAGACACAGCTGGTAATCTTCTTGTTTCTACTAATATCACAGATGACGAAAAAACAGAAATTGAAATGAATATGGGGATGATAAGAGCAGCAATGCGTCCGTATAATAAACCTAAAAATGAGTTTTCATTGGTTATCATAGCACAGCATGCAAATAAAATAAAAGATTTATTAGAAAAAAAACAAAAGAGCTACCAATTAAAATCAGGTGGTCGTAGACGTCGAACCCGTCGCAATCGTCGTAAGGCACGCAAGGGTAAGTCTCGTCGTTCTCGTAAATAAATGAAGTGTAATCCTATCCAATTAGGATCGACGGGTGCGACGCTTGCATTTTTTACTGCGCTTTGAGCGTTTTGTTTTTCTTTGTCCGCCCATGTTGGGTGAGCTGATGGGTCTGATACACTTAAATGGCGAATATCGATAATAATTTTTAGGTTTAGTATCATCTTTAAATTCATTCCTTAGATTAGCAATATTTTTATTTTTTACTTTTTCATATAAGCAACATATAAAAGATTCCCATTCTATCTCATTTGTTTTCACATTTTGGGAATCATTAATTTTTAATATATATTGTTTATTATCCTTCATATGTATGTTTAAATCATTTACACGTACATTCATAGATTGCATGTCAGCAAATAATAATTGTTTCCATTGTTTCTTATTTGAAAGAAATGTAAATGCTTTGTCAAAGATACCTTCAGGTTCTCCTGTAAATAGTATTCCATCCTGATATACGATGACTAACGTAGGTTTAAAAGTTGGACTGCCTCCTGATTTCGGTATCGATCCTGTGTTTTTTATAATTTTAAATCTGTCACCGTGAAATTCTAATATTTTTGGGTCTAATTTGTATTCAACTCCATCAACCTTAATCAAATTATCAATAATACCAGATGTATGAGGATAGGATGAATTCATTATATTATATGATAATAAAATAATTATCTTATAATAAAATAAATATTATTTTCAATATCGTATTTATTTTATATAAATTAGCAAGATACTATCCTACATTTTCTTCTGAACGAAGGGTGTATAAATGATGTCGCCTTCACGAATGGTGCTAAATGTGGTATTGAGATCGGATGGTTTATGAAAGGTAGCTGCGTTATTATTCCACGCTTTAATAATATTAAATCCACGCTTGGGACTAATCGAAAGTCCATTGATTTGATTGGCGGGATCGGTAAGATGATCCAACATAACCGCAATGATATGATTAACGTAAATGTCAGGGGCATCGGCAGACTGACAGCGAAAAGAATAGCATCCACCTCGAATGTGATGATGACTTTCCCAGAGAGGAGGAGAAGGATCACGCATCATAAAGAACATACCATTGGAGAGGTGCTCGATCTGAAGTCCATCCATCACCGTCCAGAAGTCTCTCCACGTTTTCATGACACCTAGACTAATGAAAGTATTCAAGGTCCATTTGGTTTCATCAGGAGAGTGGAAATAAAGGGTCCATGAACCAGTAGGAATGGCAGAATCAAGTTGAAATTTAGTGGATTCTACGAGAGCAGCCATCTCTCTATTAGATCTATATGTATTTCTTCGTTTATTTCTTTAAACCGTGCGACATCAATTTTATAGACGATTCGATGAAAGATTGGGTCGTATCATAGGATATGTCTCATAAGGAAGTATGCCAGATGGAATAGTTGTATATAGTTTACCGTGGTGAATGGTAATGGAATCATTGTGATCAAGTAGATTTAGTGTCATATCATTTCCTAGATGATCAATCACACGCATGGTAATAACACTGTTGTTAGGAAACCACAATGAATGCTGAGCGCACCATGCCATAAATACCATATTCAGGGTGGGCGGATGATCCGTATAGACACGAAATGACTCAAGGAATGGATCCATGTCATATTCATGTGTTCCTTCATTGATAACAAGTGTAACGGAGAGCCATGAAAAAGAATACGATACTGGATTTATTGCATCATAAGATAGTTGTTTGGTAGATGTGTCATATTTCCAGGAATGTGGATTTAGATTAGAAATAGAATATTGAGGAAGTGGAAGGGTATGACCTGGAAGAAAGATCCATATGGCATGATGATTATTGAGATAGTGTTTCGCATCATTGTAAGTACGTGATAGTGTTTGTTGTAATGAAGAATAATAAGAAGAACATGTATTCCATAATGTAAGACTTTTAATAAGAAAAATATGATACAGATAGGATAACATATTATTATAGTGTATCTTTGTCTCTTTCTATGTACCGTTTAGGATGAAATATTTAAGTGCTATTTTATTTTTGATAGAATAGGATAGTTTGTGATTTGACTTTCCAATATCCAATCGGGTCTTCGGATAGTTGTCCTTCTTCGTTCATTCGGAAGATAAATTGCTGCGTGTCACGGTAAAAGGTCTCGCCCTTGAACTCTACTTCTTCATATTCCATTTCCTCTTCCTCTTCTTCTTCTTCGACTTCCTCTTCTTCTTCTTCGACTTCCTCTTCTTGAACTTCGACTTCCTCTTCCTCGACTTCCTCTTCGACTTCCTCTTCTTCTTCGACTTCCTCTTCGACTTCCTCTTCTTCGACTTCCTCTTCTTCGACTTCCTCTTCTTGAACTTCGACTTCCTCTTCTTGAACTACAGCAACAGGTTCCACAGCAACAGGTTCCATAGCAACAGGTTTCACAGCAACAGGTTCCATAGCAACAGGCTTCACTTCAACCATAGGCTCTTCTGATTTATTAACATTGATCACCGTATCATATTCCTCATCCAGATCATTATCAATGAGTTCATTTTGGAGCTGGGTGACTTCTGCATCAAGCCAGGGATTGGACGGTTCAATATGAATGTTACGAGTTCCTTCCAATACATCGAGACGATCAATCAGATGATTCAATGTGTGCTGTTGACTATCCATCTGCTTTGAAAGTTGTTGAATGGCATGGTAAATGATGTTACCATCTGTAGTCGCAGTAGTCGCAGTCGCAGTCGCAGTCGAATCAGAATAGTCACGATTCAGCCAATTCTCCAATTGTTCCAATTCACCTTGAAGTTTTGCGATGCAAGAGCGAATCAGAGTGGAACGAATGGAAGACATGATGCGTAGTAATAGATCCTGATCATAAAATCAGGATGTATGACTGTCAAATTTTTAGATTTTAGACATCAGATGGCTAAATGGATGGAATAACATGTGAATGCGTATCATGTTTAATCTTCAGATTAAGGCATGCATCCAGTGTAGATTCCCACGCCTTCAACGGCTTCGTACGACGAAGACGAAGCACCTCCTCTGCCTTCTGAAGACGCTCCTTCACTGTTTCCGTGACATTCTTCGTCAAACTCGCATCATAGAAATCGATCGGCTTCGTATCCATCGTAGAAAGAATACTTACCATAGGTGGAAGATGAATATCCACACGCACCTTATGCGAATAAATAAGAGCACGATATTCCTGAATGGAAAGAGCACCACCAAATAGTTTCAATACACTACGTGCAGGAGCGGGATAAATCGTACCATGACAAAGTTCACCATACACACGATGAAGCAACGCAAATTGCTCCCAGCGAGTGTGAGAATCCTGACGAATATCAAATAGATAAGAAGCAGAACATTCTGGAGAGCAAAAGTTACCTGTTACTAGCAAATGCTCACCTGTATCACGAATGGGAAGGATGACAGGACGATGGGTAAAAGTATGACAGCACCAGAAGCACGCAGCATCTGAATGAGTAGGAAGCTGCTTGATATCAGATGAATCTTTAAATTGGACAAGAAAGGTTGATTTAAGGGTATAGTAATCGATCTCAGGTTCGGATGATGGTGCTGATGACGTAGTTTCTGAAGATTGTGTAGTGCCTTGTACATGCGTAGTATGTGTATTACTATGTGTTATCGAAGGAATGGTCTCGACTTCCTCAAAAAATGGATTATCGGCATTGCTATCATAAGGCTGCGCCTCCGTTGGTGGATGCGGATCATACATAATCGGCATATCATTCATCGTTACATCCTTACTTTGAATAGGGAGATGAACAATCAATGGATGACGTGCACGTGATAGAAGATTTCCCTCAATGCCATCGGGTGTAATCACTGCCACAATAGGAAATTGCTTCTTCTTATTCACTTTCTTAACGGGTTTCTCTTCCTCTATGATTTCATTTTGTGGTTCTACTTTGGCGACACGTTTTCCTCGTCCTCGTCCACTCATACTAGTACATCCTGGCACGCATTTATTTAAGTTGTTTTTTAAAAATGATAAGAGGGGGTTTAAGCTTTCATGATCGTAGTAAGGTAATATGGCGGTCAATGTATCCTTTTGGTGTGAGCGAGTACGAAAATGTTTTTCGATGTTTGTAAAAAATCCGTCAACATTACAGCATTTATTGCTATTTGGTCCACCAGGATCAGGAAAAACAACGAGTGCATCATGGCTGGTAGAGCAAATATGGGGAAATCGTAAATCGTTGATGTGTATTTCGATGAATGCGGCGGATGAGCGTAGTTTGGAATCCATTCGTCAAAAGGTATTTCCATTTTTGCGGGTGGATTGGAGAACAGAAGAGGAGACGGCTCCACGATTTTTGATTTTGGATGAATGTGAAACGTTGACGGAGGCGGCACAGTTATCGCTCCAGACAATTTTGAACACCGACTCGAAGGACATTTGTGTGATTTTGATTTGTAATTCCCAGAGTCGCATTCATCCGAAATTACGTCAGCGTCTTCTTAAGGTTCGTTATGATCCACCGAATCGCAATAAGGATATTACTAATTTATTTACATCGATCACACGTGGTGATTTACGACAAAATGTACGAAAGAGTGATACGGAACTGCGTATTTGGAGATACATCCATTGTCATCCGTCTGACATGTTATCAATGATTCGTGATGAAACGGTGGATTTTCAGATGATTATTTCCGAGCTGATGTTATTGGCGGATATGTTTCATATCATGGATGATGGACTCATTCGTCGAATCAATATCATTTATCCGATCATTGTTGATAGTACGAATCTTCATGATATGATTGAAACCCAGTTTGTTCAATGTATTCAAGAATTTAAACAAAAATTTGAAACAATGATTCAATCATAAAAGGGTTTAAAAGAATGAATCCAATTCCGTACACGAAATCGGCGCTTCGTGTTTCCACGATGGTGATTACCGCCCACTGGGGTACACCGATCCAATTGGATACCTTATCCGATTCCCTTCGTTCCATTCTCATTCCGATATGGTATCCAGATGTGGGAATCCTAAAGTTTGAACACAAAAACATGGTACTTGGCTGTAGCTACAAAGATATTTTCACGAATCGTAAAATTACATCGAAATCATTCTTTAATCAATCCACAATGGTCATTCGCAGAAAAATGGATGAAGAGAAAGAGGATCACTGGAAGGAAGTGAATGTCAAATTGTTTGCGAATGGTGGTATTCAAATGACAGGTGTGACCTCTGAGGATTTTGCTCACAAGACGATTGTATGGCTGTTAGAAACGCTTCTTTCACTGCCGCAGTCACCGTTTGCGGAGAAGCCGTCCATTGAACGCTTTTCCGTTCAGCTCATTAATACGGATTATGCTTTGAACAAATTCATTAATCAAGATGCGTTACATAAGCTCTTGATTAACGAATATAATCTGTTTAGCATGTTGGAGAAGACGATTTACCAAGGGGTGAATACGAAATTCTTCTATAATATGATGAATCCAGGGGTAGGGATTTGTCAGTGTACGGTTCCTTGTAAGGGGCAAGGGACGGGAGAAGGAAATGGACAATGCAAACGAATTACGATGAGCATCTTCCGAACGGGACGAATTATTATTACGGGTGCTCGGCAAATGATACAAATTGAAGCTGCATATGAATTCCTTAATCGTGTCTTTGATAAGCATCAAATGACGGTTCTTTATACACCGAATCATGTTTAAATATTGAAAGGATATCCAATAAATGACATAAAATAATAAAGGACATGATTGCGTTAAATAGTACAAAAAGGAATTATATTTTATTGACAGACCTAGACAATGAGTGCCCCGGCTTCTACTGCAGCTCAATCAACCGCAACCACAACGGGTGGCGCAATCGCACCCCCTGCCATTGAACCCTCTCCACAAACCCTTGTACAAGCCGCTAAAATCGCTATTGAACAGGACCGTGCTATTATGCTTGACTATTACCGCCAAACGGCTGGTGGTAGTGCTTTTCTTGGTGAGGATCCTGAAACAAAGGAGCGTGTACTAGTGAAGTCAAAGGATGAATTTACATCGTTAATCAAGAAACTATATAAGGTGGGTGATGATTTTATCATTCTCACAGAAAACTCCCTCTATGTTGTATCGGGCAAGATTCAGAAGCGTAAGGTGAATGTTGCAAGTCTTCAGGAGGCGTATGATAATCTATAAATGATCCTCAGGAAGGGATGAGCTGTCCTTCAGATAAAAGGTCCTATTTTTAGTAGATACGAACGTGTATTATTCCGGATCGAAGAAGGGTCATTTTTAAAAAATGGTAAGAACTATTTTTTAAAAGTGTTGATATAGTAGAAAATAGTTATGTCAGAAACTATAAATGCTAAGTCATTAGATGTATATAAAAAAATTTCAGGATTGGAACAACTATATGGTTCAAATCCATATACACCAAAAAATACTTTAAATTCAGAATTGCCTAAACAGACAAAAAAAATGACATATGAAAATAGGCTATTACAACTACCCACATACCGTAATAGAAACATATTAAAAAAACAAAGAGAAATGGATAGTAAGATGATGGAGCCATTAATAAATAGTGCACTAAGTGCTGCACAAGATACTTTAATAGAAATAAGTAAAATCAAAGAAATATCAAATATGACAAGCGATACGAAGTTGGAAGCAGTGAATAAAGGAAAAGAGAATGCAAATATTGTAGCTAAATATCTAACAGATATACGTAAACCGCTACAGGATATACTAACACGTACAATTGACAGTAAACAAATCGCATTAAATATGAGTAGCCAAGATAAAGAACTTTTGAAAATGTTCCGTGCAGAATATTTAAGGAGAAAACACGAAGTAGAAAAAATAAGAACACTAATGTTTGAAATAGATGTTACTATAAAATCTATTTCAACTGCTATAGATGCAATGAATAATTTGCTTAATAACAATATGAATCTTAATCAATATGGACGTAATCCAATAAAAATAGCGCTCGATACGATAGGGGGCATAATCAAAAAAATAAATAGAATCAAAATAGAAGTAAATCATATATTTTCTGAAAAAATATATAATAGTGTTGATTATGAATATGAGTATGATGGTGGTCGCCGCAAGCGCACCCGTCATACACGCACCCATCGCAGACGCACCCATCGCAAGCGCACTCATCGCAAATAAATGCCAATTTATGCACTTTTTTAAAATATTCCATTCCTATTTTTATCATACGGTCTAGAATGATCTGTATGATAAAATAAATGATATGATAATAGCAATATGACACAATTTAACGTGAGTGTCATTGGTTCATTGCGGAATGGATATACGGCGACAGCAGAAAAGGTAGCTAATAATGTATCACAAGTATCAAATGCACCAATGAAAGTTAAGTCAGCCGCCATGAAGGTAGACGCACAGCCATTAGCACCGCTACCCGTTCCAGAAGCCCCATCCGCACCGCTACCCGTTCCAGAAGCCCCATCCGCACCTCCACCAAAACTGTCACAGGCAAATCTACAAAGGGAGAAGGCGTCGCTGAAGTTACGAAGAGGAGCGATACTATCATCCATAAACTTAGCAGCAAATAAGGCACAAACGGCAGCAGAAGAAACATTGCGTATGTATGGAAAAATATCGATTGGTGAGGAGGTAACTAGCAATGCGACCACCACTAGTGAAAAGGCGGTAGCTGCTGCGAAAGATGCAGTTATCGCAGCAGATATAGCGGTGAAAGCTGTGATGTATGCTGAAGATGCAGTAAAGGGTATACTTGCGAATAACGACATAGAGACAGAAGTGGGGAATGCACAGATCATAAGCAAAGAAGCGTATGCGGCTGTAGAGGAGGCAATAAAGGCGGTAAATAAAATAAACAAAGGAACTGTATCGTCACGAAATGTGAAAAATGTAGTGATTATAGCAAAGAAATCAACAGACCATGCAAAGAAAATCTGGGATGATTTATACGTTAAGATGAAAGGCATATTGCCAGCTATAGAGGCAGGAAGACCGATACTAGCAAATCAACCGCCAAGTGAAATATGGAAAAATAACGCATCGAAGAAAAATCAAAATGAGATCGCAAAAGGGGAAGGGATGAAAATGGTAAATGCAGCAGCGGAAAAGGCAGTACTAGAGCTGGTAAAAAGAGCAGCGGAGAAAGCATCCGATGCAGCGACAAAGGCGAATTCAATGTCAACAGCGGTGGAAACTACTACAACAATAACTAGTAGTATACTCCCAATTTGCAAAACAGCAGAAGATACAGCAAATGAGGCGCTAAACGAAGCGGAGAAGGCGGAGACAGCCATACAGGCAGTAGTGAACGCAGAGGCAGAGGTAAAGGCAAAAATCAAGGCGGCGACCAGAAGCAATAATGCTGCGGCGATCGTCATAACATCAATGCCCATGAGCAAAAAGGCAAAAGCAGTACTCACTGCAGCGACTGCAAAAAATGAGGCGATAAAAATGAGTAAGGAGGCAGCAGCGGCACTGAAGGAGGTGGTAAGGCTGGTGAATATAGCAGTAGACACACAAAAATCTGGTGCGGCAATGGAAGCGCTTACTGCGAAGAAGGAAGCATCAAACCAGATCAATATAGCAAAGAGTGCAACCGACAGTGCGATGAAGGCGTGGAATGAGATATATAATACGATGAAAGGCACACTACAAATGGGTGGTCGTAAACATACGCAACGCAAACACAAACATAAGCAAAGCAATCAACATACGCAATGCGCACATACACGTCGTAATCGATAAAATTGATGAATCTTTTTCCTATTCATGAATGTAACATGTCATCCGTGATCGAAAATGAAGAACTATATACCCCTACTATCATCATACTAGGGGTATTTGGATATCAAAATACAGTGACCATTGCTGATGTACAGGAAATCATGACAGCGATCTTACAAGAAATAGGACGTATTCCTGATAAAATCTTACTTCCGTCGGAGGGAAATAGTTCGATGTATGTACAGGATTGGGCGGAATCGTTACATAGTAAGACGCAGGTCTTTCAATCAGATTGGATGAGAAATGGTCGTTCGGCACAACGGATTCGAGACGAAAGAATACAGAAGGAATGTACACATGCCTTGGTGTTCTTATCAAAAAGATCGGATCGCTTGGAAAAATATGCTGAATCATTGGCAAAAAAAGGTAAAATTGTATTTACATCATCTCATACCCAGATCGTGACGATGCTGAGCTGTTCTGAAGAGCTGGCTTCAACGCCCGCTCGCAAATCAGGTAAAGGAACAGGGCAGACGTTGCTGAAATTCCAAAAGAAAGAATGATATTAATGATAACGGCAAACAACATCGCAAGAGTCATCTTGGAGCTAGAAGAAAACACCCAGATGCCGGCAAGAAGAGAAAGACCTGCCCATACCGAAAAGATCACGAAGAAAATGTAAAAATAATCACAGAGGGTGCTGTTGGAGATGCTGTCTGTCCACTGAGGGGCACGTTGGGTATCCATGGGTTCTATTATGATATTCTATTTTATTCTGTAGTTCCGGAATAAACCATGTGCCGTATTATTTTTTTTGATCCTTCATAACATTCGGGTTCATTTAAAATGCGATCAATAGAATAGAAATGTCTAAGAAATCAAAGGGTCATAAGCGCGGTTCATCCCGGACCAAACGCGCTTATTCTCGTCGCCGTCGTACACATCGTAGACGTGGTGGAGCCGACGCATTAGAAGGCGCCCCTCTCAAATACAGTCTTGCCGGCAGTTGGCCATCCCGTATGTCTCTTGGACAGGGGGAAGACTACTTTAAGTATCATGTAGGACAGCATGGAGGTGAATCTAACATTAATGGTGCCCCCATGCGCGCCATTACCGATTCTATGTTACCCACTAACTTACGGATGGCGGCTCACGTTGGTGGTATTGATGAAGCAATTAAATATTCCAGCCAGTTTAAGGACCAGACAGGTGGTCGCTCTCGTCGTTGCAAGAAGCACGGCAAGAGACATGGCAAGAAGCAGTGCAAGAGCCATCGCAAGAGCCATCGCAAGAGCCATCGTAAGCGACGCACTCATCGCAAGCGTGGTGGTAACATGGGATATGCCCCCTTTCCAAACAAGGGTATGTTACTTGATTCCCCTAGCGCCTATGCCCAGGCAGGTCTCAACCCACAGTGGAAGACCGATGTCGCCTTTGACATGGCAGAGGTTCGCAGCACACAGTAATTCATAAATGATACTAGTCTCAATAGATATATTTATTAATTCTACTTATGTAAGTACAAATCTGTTTTAATCGTATCCTCTTCACAGGTGACCGTTCTCACTTTATCTTCAAAGAAGGACACCAATGCATCACGCCCTTTCGTGGCAAATAGTTTGCGTTCCACGGGTTTGATATCTACTTGGATATGAAGATACAAATCGCCGTGCTTTCCGATATGACCAGGAAGTGGCATGCCAAATCCTGTGAGGCAATAGGTGTCACCGTGAAAGGATCCAGCAGGAATCTTGACAAAAAGTCCTTCCTCGTATCCTGGATGGGATTCAATAGTGACCACGCAGCCCATCAAACTTTCGGAAAGAGAGATGGATACCTTCGTTTCTAGATGCTGTAGAGCATCGCCCACACGTTTAAAGACAGCAAAAGCAGGATCATTGGTATCTTCTTTAATAATAATATGGGCGTCTCCAGGGCGTTCATATGCGGGCTGATCCGAACATACTTCTGGAAAAATATATACTTCTTCTGGTTTTGTTCCTGGAATAATGTTCACGGTTAATGTTCGCTTCACTGTTTGATATCCGGTTGCTGCACATTTTGAGCAATGTTCAAGAATACGCTGACCTTTTCCTTGACAGTCCGTGCATGGTCCAGTGGTATGCATAGCAAAGTTTCCTAATTGAACGATTTGGCTTACGGAGCCATGCCCATGGCATGTTTTACAGATTTCTTTTGAAATTGCACCTGTATGTTCACAATGGGGACAAAAGGATTGACGATTGATATTAATATCAAACTTGTGACCCATGTAGAATTGCTCCAGGGTAATCATAATCGATTGTGTTGCAGGAGCAGGCTTCTTCCCTTTTCGCTGTGGTTCCTTCTGCGGACCAACGGGAGGATTTCCAAACATTCCCCCAAATAAATCATTTAGATTCACTTCAAAGGGAAAGGAAAATGCGCCAGGAGGCATACCGTGACTCATATCAGGCGTTTGATCATCTGTGACGCCATAAGAATCATACATGTGACGTTTTTTCTCATCCGATAGAATCTCATTCGCTCTTGAAATTTCTTTAAATCGTTCAGGATCACCACCTTTGTCTGGATGATGAGTTCTCGCCAATTTAAAATACGCTTTTTTGATGTCCGTACAGCTATCGCTCTTTGATACACCTAAAATATGATAGAGCGATGGAGCCGGTTTGTTATGGGAACCCCATGACATCTTTATTCGTTAGAGATAAAACTCTTTTAAGTTAGTATTCTGTAAGAATCTAAAGTCTTTTAAAGTGACTCAAGTAATGACCTCACTCGTAGGTCAAGAGTCCGTTTGGAAGGAGTGTATCAATCAATTTGATACACCAAGTCATATTTTTATTACAGGTACAGCAGGATGTGGTAAGACAACGTTAATGCGTGAATTATTGCGAGAATACGCAACACAGAGAAAAAGACCTCATTCGGATCAATGGGGATGGAATACTGTCGATGAATGTATGTTATTGGGACCGGATCAAGATCGTGGTATCCAGACGATTCGTGGACAAGTTAGTTTGTTTATTCGGCAGATGTCGATTGGAGAGAATGTATTTCGCTGGGTCATTGTTGACGATGTCGATACCTTTCCACATATTTCTCAACAGGCGCTACGACGTCCTATGGAATCGTATTCTCATATTACTCGTTTTCTATTCATTGGATTATCGGAAGAGGATTTGATTCCAGCCTTGCGTTCCCGTTGTATCCATATCGCAATGAATACAGTAGATGTCATTTTATATAAGAATATCCTATTGAAAACGGTAAATATGCCACAGCCTGAGAAGATTACAGATGAAATGTGGAATTGGATCAATAGTATTTCTGCAAATAACACGAGCGATTTGGTCCGATTGTTAAAGCTCATTCGTGACATTCATGTCACATTAAAGGAGGAAATTACGATACAGAGAGTGCGTGTGCTCTGTTCCGCACCCTTTTATTTGGATTTTATTCCGTTGCTGAATGCGATGTCGGTAAAGGATACGACGAATTCGATTAAGAGTTTGCTAGCCATTTGGAAGAGAGGATATGCGTATGAGGATATTTTAGAGAGTTTTCAAGTGATTAATACACTATTTGGCAATAATAATTTCAAGGACAATATTATTATCCATAAATTTCTGATTCATTCTTGGATTTCCTATTGTAAAGGGAATACAAGCATTTTAGCCATTCAACATGTTATTTATAAGACACTTACTGAAGAATAGTGAGTACTTTTACACGATCGGTAAATGATTTTTCTAATAAATATTTTACAGCAATGTCCGAATTCATGATTTGTTCTTCACTCATGCGTAGGAACCATCCAAAGAATTCACGGTCTCGTAATTCAGGCCATGGAAAAGGAATATAGATCGTTGCGGCACAGATATCAAATGGTAAATTGCCATCTGTACCGGTTGCCAGTAGGTCCTCTAATTGAATACGTTTTCCATCCTTTTTACGCATGCCTTCCGCCGTGGGATCCACCATAATACCTGTGCTCATGTATTCGGTACTGAAACGGACAAAATCCCACTTTGCATCGTTACGAATCTGGGCACCACCACGCTTTTCCGCAACACGGCGATAGGTGACTAACATCCATTCCTTAAACATGGGGTGATCTGGACGGGGAGACCATACCGCACGAAATCCTGGTACCACTGTGCCAGCGGAGCCAGAATACGTTTCATCTAAATCGGTTCCAAAGAAGACGGTTTTGTCTTTAGGTAGAGCACCAAAGCCCTTGATACAGATGGAATAAGGAGATAACCATAGTCCTCCGTATTTTGCGAGAATGGCGGCACGGATGTAGTCTAGTTCAGATTCATTGACGGGGCTAATAGGGTCACGAAGACCGGGAGGAAGATGGTCCCATCCACCCAATAATTCTGCTACACCTGCTAAGCCTCCAATGACCTCAATTCGATACAAATCATTGTTTTGTTTGACAATGCTTTCATAACATAAATTAAGGAAAGGCATGTGAAGAGCACGGGAGCTACGTGCGCCAAAATCCATCCATTGACGTGAATTGACATCACTTGTGTCGTAATAGAGCCAAATCGCTGGTTTATTCATACCACGTTCCAAAAGATGCTTATCGATAAAGGGATTGCTTTCACGTGCATGCTTTGAATAAAAGAAAGCATACACAATGGCAGCCAAACATAATATACCTAAAATGAGGAAGAGAGATTCACTTGGACTCATACTATCATATCAAGGCATAAATTATCCATTACAATTCTTTGACAAATGGATCCACCGTCTCATTCTTTTCTGATGTATTTCGGAGAGCCCATTGACTGACGGAGGATCCCTTAAAGTGTGCCGCAATTCGTTCGAGATGCTCTTTTTCTTCTTGTTGTTTCTTCAATTCATAAGCATGAATAGCTTCTAGATCCTTATCCTTATCTAGTTCATAGACCTTATTACGTTCCGCAATGAGTTCTTCTAATGTTCTAGAAACAGGCTCGTAGACAGGAATCTTATCGATGATCGTATGCTCGGTGGTATAAGCGGAACGAAGATCCGTATATTCAGGTCTGCTCCTACCCTGTGACGTAAAGGTTTGATCTTTGTGTTCTATGATAGAGGATCCAATACGATGGGTGTCATGTGCCATTTCATCGGGAAATAACATCAGTTGCGTCTGTACAGCAGGTCTTCTACGACGAATTCGTTGTTCAAATTGCTCGTTCCATTCATCCATGGTAGACGTCGTAAAAGATTCATTCTCATCGATCGGATCTGCACGCAACCATTCTTCATATCCTTTCTGATTGTCACGCTCGTGATGCATTTCAAACATCTCATTAAATTTATCATGAAATTCAGCGTCTCCCTGTGAATCAAGCGAATCATATACATCATTAATGATATTATTCATTTCGGATTGAAATTGAGCCTCTCTTGCTTTTTCCACCTCATCCACTGCCAAGACCGATTGTAGCCCATCACGCCCACCCGATAATCGCTTTAACACAGAGGACAAGTGGAGATAGGCGGATAGTAATTTATCAAAATCTCCCTCCTGTCCGCCCTTGTCTGGATGAGAGAGGACGACCCCTGTCTTGAAAGAGCGCTTTAATGAGTCGGGCGTCAGATCATCAATGGAATCGAGACGAAGAAGTGCCAAGGAGGTTTCGATGGACATAATCTATCCATAGAACCCGATTTTAAGCTGAATTAATATGTCAATTTCTTCTGATTTTGGTCCACTCCGTCTGTGATCACCATTTGTTTCATGCGATCGGAATATTGTTGGTTACGCATATGCATTTCGGCACGTTTTCGTTCACGCATCTGATCCATTTGTGATTGGCGTTGTTCAAATTCACGAATGCTATGCATTTCGGACTGACTAAAGGGATCAGGCGCCTTTTCACGAGAAGCCCTATACTGTTCATAATTTCGATCCTGTACTGGGACATTTGCTACTTTATCTGATATGGTACTATCGGATGTATAGGCTCCACGTAAATCGGTGAATTGGAATCGTGAATTGGGTGCTGCGGTATAACTATCAGGACGCTCTCCTACCAAATCCACTCCATGTGTCGGATTTAAGGTGAGCGCCATCTCCCCTGGATGGACAATGAGTTGATTAGTAGGGTGACGACTCTTTTTTGTTTCATCATCAAACATCCGATTAAAGACATCACGATTGAATTCACCCTTGAAAGTGGGGGCTGATTTTTTAGAATCGGTGCATTTGAGCCAGTCACCATATCCATCGGAATCGGGATCGGGCATATGAGTTTGTTCAAAGAGTTTGTTGAAGGCGTTCATATCCAAATTCTTTGCATTGAGACGAACGGGATCGGCAGGGATTTCCCATTGCTTTGCTTCGGAATCTCTCGCTGTTCGGACGTTGCTAGGGACTTCTACTCGTCCATTCGTTTCTTTTCGTCCACCCTTCATAAATTTCAAAATTTCAGAAAGATATGCATAAGCACGAGTCACCGCCTCAAAATACTCTTCCGAACCACCCTTATCAGGATGGGATTTCAGCGCCATTCGTTTATAGGCAGATTTGAGCGTCTCTTCGGTAAGTGCCACTTCTTCTTGAATACCGAGCACTTCCAAGCATGATGAAAAATAGCTGATGGCTTTTTGTTTAGGGGTATCGGTAATGACTTTCCAGCTGGGAGTGTTATCGCTGTGGATACTGAGTTGTGACTGTTGCGGTTGTGATCGTTGATAATTAGATGAGGTAGTGGAATGAAGAAGAGAGGGATGGGTGGCACCTGCTGCATGAGTTGCCATAGGCTGAAAGGCACGTGGTACAGGGGCGTGTGATTGTGAATGGCTAGAAGCGTTCTGCTCTCCCGGGAGTAATGGAGGATTGCCTCCCGATTGAGTGGTGGAAATGTAATGAAGCAAATAACTATAAATGCCACAACGTTTTGCCGAGTTCACATATTCCATAGATGCCATACATGTTTGAATCATTTGAATACGTTTTAATGGATCTTGTATTTGAATCATGTTGTAATAAATTCTTGTATGAACGGGATCAATTGCTGACGCCTGATTTCCCATGATTCCTATCCTCCTATCAAATAATTACAATGAGTATTTATTCTCACAAATAATATTCTTCTCTACAAGAAAATATGGAGAGCGTGATTGTAGAGAAAGCCATTGAAATGAGTGTAATTGTCACATCGATCGTAGATGATGCCGATGCCTTAACAAAGGAGCAGAAGGAGATTCTTTCCGTTGTCTTTGAAAAGGTGAAGGCATCAGTGGAATCGATCATGATTAATATGGACCTTTCCAATCATATCAAGATCATGCAAATCATTTCTGCTGTGATTAAAATCGTAGAAGGACTGACCGTGATGAAGAAGACCATTTCAGGCGTAGATAAGAAAGCGATTGCCTTAGCATGTGGACGAAAGTGTATCAAGATGATGAAAAACCATCTGGATATGCTATTACTTTATGATATGATTGCGGAATCCGTCATGGAAACCATGATTGATGTGTCTCGTAATCTAAATGTGAAAGAAGTGGGTGATTGCTGTATGGGACTCTTTTCCTTATTTAAGAAGTAACATTACAAATCCTACTTTACTTCTACCTTTCCCTTCATTTCTGCCTTTGCCTTTGCCTTTGCCTCTGCTTTTGCTCTTGCCTCTGCTTTTGCCTTTGCCTCTGCTTCTGCTTCGGCTTCGGCTTCTGCCTTTGCCTTCTCTTCCGCCTCTGCCTTTGCCTTCTCTTCTGCCTGCGTCTTTGCCAACGCTTGTCGTAGTGACTCCAACGTAGATGCTGGAATAACGGCTTCATTGCTCGAATCCAAAATTTCATAGTTATCCAGACTGTTGTAAATCAAATGAAAGTAACGACGCAATTCCTCTTTCGAGCAATCGGTCATCGAATAGCATTTCATACGTTCCCAACCATAACGATCCAATGTCGTACATAGTTGCTTGACATCACACTTGTTGTCCAGCACCAAAAAATCGTTGGTAGGATCCTCATACAACGTATTAATCTCCTTTTTGCGCTTCTTCAATTGATCGAATCCAATGATACAGTAGATCTTATTGTAATCGGGATTAACCACCTTATTACAATAGACATACTTGTAATCAGGTCCACGTTTCCAAATGGGACGACGATCCATTTCCTCATAGGCATTCAGCTCCTTCATTCTCTCATTTACCTTGTAATCCTGATAGCACTGTGGAACTAGATGATAAGGTGTCAAACGATTGATTTCAGAATTGCGAATGAGAGAGAAGTTGTTATTACCCTCATTCATATACTGAATATATCCCAACTTATGAATGCGTGCCATCTTTGTAAAGCACGCCGTCTTCACCAGAATATGATAATCATCGCAAATAGGTAGAAATTCGGAATAATTTCCCATTTGTAGCAGCGTCTCACGACGCCACATGCGTGGATGATTCGGAACACTCACAATATGGGAAAGAGTCGTGCTATTAATGTTAGGGGTGCTCGCCACATAAATCCACTTATCATTGTACTTCTGCATGTAGTTGCCTGAATAGCCAAGCGCAAAATGGTTGCCATAACTGAAGTTCTTACCATTTTCATAAATGTTAGAGAAATCTGCATAAACAAAACCGACCTCCTCATCCTGAAAGACCTTGACCGCCTCCTCCAAAATCGTTGGCGTCAACTCATCATCATGATCCATTTCAAGAACATACTTTCCACGGCAAAGAGAAACCACCTCATTCTTTACATTACCGATGTTTCCACTGTTACAGGCACGCTTATACAATCGGATACGCTTGTCCTTCAGACCCGTCTTCAAAAACGTAAAATGATCCTCCTCAGGTGAATCATCCAAGATGACCCACTCCCAATCCTTCCATGTCTGCTTCTTCAAACTGTTATACACACGAAAGATCTTATCATATGACTTATAACAGGTAGTAAACACGGAGAAAACAGAACGTGTCTGATGATTCGATCGATTGACAACATTCACATAGCAGTAATTGACCGCACGATTGAAATCAGCAATATCAGTAATCTCCTTATAATGAAGCCACTGAACATTCATACGATTTGGAAGCTGTGTATAGACATCACGATGATATTCCTTTTCATCCGGTCCGAATGTGACAAATAGATGAAAATTGGGGTCAAACATGTTATTCAGATAAGCAGGATCAGAAGTAAAATTCAAATTACAATTGAGCTGGTCCTTTTTCTCCGTCAGCATCTTGTCAATCTCGGCATATTTCTCATACCGAAAAAATACGATATTTGGGTATTTGGACATCTCTACTATTTTCTGGCGCTTAACATTTAGGTCCTTTATTGGTACAGGACGATCTTATTTACAAGCATAATCGTACCATTTCCTTCACTTCGACAATGCTAGGAATGGGAATCATCGACTCACACTCCCAAAAGAAACGTTTTCCCACCGAATCAAATGAAAATTGGGTAGGATACAAATGCGGTGCGATCCATGGCAACTGTTTTTCCTTACAAGGGGGGATCAAATTCCAGCTTTCCAATGGAAGCACCAACGCCAATTGCTCCACAGGACGAATATCATTTGCGGTTACGTACACCGTCCCAGGAAAAGGTGGCAACGGATTCACTGTTAGAAAATCACGAATCCATTCCCATAGAGGTGGTACCGAAGACGGATAAAACCAGTTAAAACAGACATCCCTTCCCATATAATATGACCAAATCCATTCAATTCCATACAAATATTCCTTACACACCTCCTGCTTCCCCCATTTATCATAAGTATGTCCAAGGAAGGAGGACATATATTTCTCTTGCCACTGGGGAGCCAATTGTCTTCCTTCCATTAAAAGGGATTCTTCCACGTGATGAAGTGGCCAATTATTTTCTCCAATGCGTAATAAATCGCCAGTATGATAAGCGAGCGATTGTTTTTTACTGATGTATTTCTGAATGCGAATGGCTTCCGTTCCAGCGAGTGTAGTAAAGAGAGCACAGAGACCTTTTACGATAATCTGATGAGACTCGGGGCAAATCAGGTACTCACCCTGTTCCATCAGAGAATGAAGGATGGAGAGAAGTTCAGCGTGTCCGTCTTCACGAATTTTTAGTCCAAGAGAACTGGGTAGGAAATCATTTCCTAAGATGGACATGGCAAAACAATATTGTAAGATGAATTTCTGTTTGTCTTCCAAGGGATAAGCAGAAGACAACCATTCAGAGAGAGCGTGAATAGAAAACCATTCAAAGCATGCGGATCCATCTTCGTAGACAATTGCACCCTCCTGCATTTCTTCACGGAAGAGCCATACCTTGTCAATGGAGGGACAGGTTGTGCGACCGAGAAGCGACAAAACCACCAAGTCTGCATCTAGTCCATAGACTGCCATATTTCCTTGATAGGTGCCAGTTCGCCACTGTGCCATGATTTTGTGTTCTCCTTCACCAGGTTCATCACTGGAGCTGAATCGCCAGGTGTTATCCTCCTTCATCATTTTCTCCAAACGAATGCGAAGCTTCTTCATAAAGACAGTTCCAGGAGTAATCGCATTGGTATCCCATTTACTATGTATTTCTGTAGCATGCGTGTTAAGCCATACGGATTTAAATCGACGGAGTCTTTGCTGGCGCATTTTTGCCATGGGAACAACACCATCAATGGCAAGATACACGCCAACAGCAGGTTGAACTTGGCGAATCACATGGAGAGCATATCGTACAATTCTCTCCATGAAGTCTGCTTCCCATGATTCTTGTTCCGTGATACCAGGATAGACAGGCATGTCTTTTTGGTAGAGGCAATGATAAATCAGACAATTGAAATCCATAAAAAGCCAATCTACGATTTCCTCTGGATGACGTCGTAGAACGAGTCCTTGGACTGTATCGATGAGTTTTTTATAATAAGATGGAATGCCCATGTTTCTCTTTACTAAAAGAAGGAGCCGATGCTTTATATTTGATTGAAATAGAGATGTCGACAAGAGCACAACCGACAGTAGGGCAGCAGGCAGATAATAAACAACCGTCCTCGATGATGAATTTTTTTACGAATGCGATACTTTCACCCATCGTTGAACTGTATTCATTAATACCTGACTCCATTTTATTTGGATCATTGCTTCTTTATGTGATTACGCAAAATCTGTCCTATGGAATCTTTTCGCTCTTTATTTTTGAAACGATTTTATCTCACCGACTTTTGTCATGGATCATGATACAAACATTTGGTCCTCAACCCCGGTCTGCAGACTCTATAAAATGTCGTGCAGGGTTTAAAACAGAACAATTGGATGTAAAACGAATGTTTATGCATAATCAATATCCCTCTTACGCAATCTTTTCATTGACATCTATCGGCACCTATTTAGGATTATCTACTTACCAATTTTCCGATACGTTTGAGGCAATGGGATCAGAGTGGTCAGGACGTAGTATGACAGCCTACATTTTTATTGGCGCTGTCCTTCTTACCTTTATCTTGGCACGCATGTACGCATGCTCAGAAGGCTTTTCCGAAATAGCAGTCGCATTTATTTTTGCCATTGCCTTTGGATTTGCCTTTTTTAAATTAAATGTTCTACTATTTGGTGAAGAAGCTGTTAATTTTCTAGGATTACCTTATTTATCAGAGAAAGCAGCGAATGGTACCCCTATTTATGTCTGTTCCGCCGATCCGTCCAGTCGAAATAAATAAATCATAAATAGGTTAGAATGCAGGACACATTAAGAGGTATTATATCAGACCTTCATGTCTTTCTGTACGGAGGACTTCGAAGTCTACCCTTTACACTTGGTGGGACCATGTTAATTCTCGGATTATTTACTTCTAATTATGCGATTCTCTTCTTTCTCATCGGTTTTCTCATTGCAGCACCCTTAGCCACATGGATCGTTAATCGGTTTATCCCTCTTACATGGAATGCTGGATATTATGTTATTTATTATATCTCACTCATGTTTGGTAAGGGTATACAAGAACCAGGAGAATGGTTAGAAATGGATTATTTTAAGACAACAGTAGGAGATGTATGTAAATTAGTTGTACCTTATCTAACAAAAAATGATGGGCAACCAGAAGTGGTCATTTCATCCGAATGGATGGCAATGGTTTCTTTTTTTGTTGGATATATGATATGCAATGCGTTACAATTGTATAATGCGGATATATTTAATTCAGCCGCATTGAATTCACCTGATGCTGCGTCTACCGAAGCAAAAGTAAAGAAACGTAAGGGACAAGTGATGATTGCCCTCATTTCTATTATTCTATTTGCTCTTATTATTCTATGGTACAGAATCAATTCTGGATGTGAAAAATGGATTGGAGTTCTTCTTACCGCAGCGGGATTTGGCACAGCTGGATATTACTGGTATGATTTATTGAGTATGGTTGGACAAGGTCGTCTATCAGATATTTTCGGTATTGCCAATCGCCTTCTTGCTCCAAGTGCGATTAAAAATGGACCTATTGCTTGCGTACCGATTCCTTCTTAGAAAAAATCATAAAATCGTTTGAGCTCTTCCAGAATGCGCATGGTTCGCTGCATATCCATACGTTCCACCCATTTTAAACGAATCGCTGCCACCATTTGACCCCGTACGATAGCAACATGACGTGTAAAATGAAAAGGCTGACTGTAGTGTAATTCTACTTGTTCCATCGTAAATGTATTGTCTTTTCCCGTTTTCTGATTGACAAGCTGGTGTAGTTCATATAACCAGTGACGCATCGTATCTTTATCCCACTGTGGCATGGGATGGGTAGAAAAGTAGTCGGTATAATGCTTTTTACACTGAGGGCAAGGAAGAGAATATCGTAGGCTACTTAGGAGTGTGCTCCAGATGCGCAACTCTTCGCCTGGTAGGCGACCCAATGCTTTGGAACCGATTCGTTCTGCCGAGGAATGAAGAATGGTCCATAGCTCAGGACCCCATATTGAATTCTGAGGGGTTTCCATAATACTTACCTTATGTACCATACAATATAATTTAAGTACTATGATTTTAAAAAGAGGAGTCAGTAGAATGGCGTCCAAGAAACAAGAAACGGTGGTGGTCCAAGATTATCCTAATAAAATGGGATATGTCCAGGCGCAACCCCATACCCATTTCCGCCTTACACACAAGTCCGACAGAAAGAAATTACTTCAGATCATTGATAGTATTTCCGATGCTTCAGGACCTATTGTTGCATCTTATGATTATGGACGGAAATATAATACCGATATTATCATACGAAGACGTGGCTCAAAAGCAGAACCTATTGGTAAAATTCATTTGCTACTATTTGATAAACCCAATCGCTACGATCATGATAAATACTACATTAAATTACATTTCTTCCAATTTGTAAACGATGACCTATTTGATAGTGTAAAAGAGAAAGTGAGTTCGTTCTTTCAATCATTGCCCCCTACCTCAGAGTCTTATCTTGGAAATAGTACACGAAAAAATGAAAGTGTAAATCAAAGAAATCAAAGTAAGCCACGTAGAACCATCAAAAATAGTCTGACATTACGTACGGTGGCGGATATGAAAATTGACGCAGCCAAATAGGAAATGAAAGAGTAGAAAATGACGCTTGAATACAAAGTTCCACGAATTTTATGGGAGAATTTGGAGTCGGTCCTACTCGCTCAGTCAAAGAGATACATTGGAGAAATCGCAAAGCGACTTGGCGTTCCAGAAAAAGAACTGCAAAAACGTATCCTTCCTTCTAGTGATTCTCTCTATGTCATGATTCAGGATTCACAGGCAGAAACCAATCAATGTAAGGCGTATGTTCAACAGGGAGAAATTACATGCTTTTGTAGAAAATCAGTAGCCTATCATTCTGGATATTGTGCTGTTCATCGGCAACAGCGAATGACAATCATTCCTGGCACTACACCGATCGTTCTACAAAAAATGAAAGAGCGCAATACGATGGAGCCCCTTTGGATCAAACAGCATCTTCTTATCAATGCGAAAGGTCACACAGCAGGTGTCATTCAACAGAATGAAGGACGTATCAAATTATTTGTTTTACCTGCTTAAAACAAAATGTGAATATTCTATTAAGCAGTCCATTGTTAAATGGAACAAAATGAGCTAGGTTGGGAGGATTGGGATTCCTCTGATGAAGAAAAACAAGAAAATGAAGAAAAACAAGAAAATGAGGCGAATCATATCATTATTCCATTGTCCTATTCTATTATTCAAGCGCTGCTAGGATCTCCTACCTTTCAAACAGGAAATGTACTTTTGCCAAATGCATCTGATACGGAGGACTCAGAGGAAGAACACTCTCTCCGTCGAAGATGTCCATTTGAAGAGAATCAACCTTCCAAACATATGCGATGGAAAGAAGAATCCTACTATTTTAAATTAACATCAGGTGAGGAATTTTACTATACAGAGAGTGATATGAAGCCTACTTTACTAAATGAAATCATAGAGCCGAATCCAATTGTACGAATCATTATAGGAAATCTTCCTCGATCCATCAAAGAACGATTGATCTATTTATCAAAATTTCGCTATGAGGAGGAACTTGAAGAAGTGACCGATATTGACACAGACGAGGATGAGGAACCAACAATAAAACCCAGACAATTTGACAATGTATGTGAACAAGTCTTTTCCGCCTACATCAAAGAAATGAAATTGCGCACTATTTTTCGTAGAGTACTCACACGTTGGAGAATCTACCGATTAGATAAAAAGAAAGAGGATATCGATCCAATTACTTTATCTCCTCCTGAAAAAATCGTCATGATTTATGAACCTAAAAAGAAATATACCTTTGATGCAAAATCACTTGCTACATGGATCGAATCCAAATTACACTACCATGAATATGGATTTGCTGTACCTATGTTTCCACGAAATCCCTGGACCAATCTTGAATTTACCTATTGCCAAATGATTTCTATCTATTATCAACTGAAGGCGCATGGAGAATTGCGATGGGGATTGACGACATTACGTACTCATGATTTTAACAAGAAATCATGGCAGCTCTATCATAAATCAGCGCTTACATTAAAAGCGATACGAAATAATTTATTTTTATTAGATACGATTGATGCGTGGGATCTACTAGAGGATTTTATTTTTTCTAAAATGGATGAATTACGAGTGCGAACTAATCCCTACATTACAAATGCCTATCGTCTAGCAATGCGCCATGCTCCCTCTCATTGGTACATGGAAAAATGGAAAGGGGTTACGTTTATGTATTTAGAGGCTGAACATTTTGGACAGAATAAGAATAATGCCATCAATATGGCGTGTGCCGCATTATTTAAAAAACAGGAACTCTTTTTGAAGGAAATGATTCAGAAAGGGATTATTTAAATCATAAATTTGAATCATACCCTATTCTTTTTATTATGACAATTAATAGAAAGAAATGGGTAATTGTATTACTGTATCATCCAATGCGAAGGTAGCACCCGAACCTACTCTTGTAGACCGTTTTCTATCATGCAATCAATATTGTATTAGTCTTTCTATCTCCACTGCCGATGAAATTCATGAGGCAAAAGATATCTATCGTCATCACACCGATGATCTCTCCATTACCACTATCAAAACAGTCATCACCGAAAATGTGTATCAGAACTGTACGTATGAAAATACACCAGCATATACTTATGAACATATGAAAAAAATGATTAAGGTGCTGCGTGTTGTTGATGGAGATACAGTGGACATTGCATTACAGGAGGAAACAGGAATAATCTTTAGACATCGGGTTCGTCTCTATGGTATTGATACCCCAGAGAAGCGCCCGTCGGCATCAGATCCTGAACGTGAGAAGGAAATCGCAGCATCCAAACGAGCCTCTGAAGCATTAACGAATAGACTAAAGGAAAATGATCATTTGGTGATTGCGCTCTTTCATAAATCCGATAAATATGGTCGCCTTATGTGTACCTTTTATGATAAGCAAGGGGACGATATCAATCAATGGATGGTGAAATCAGGATTTGCCTATGAATATTTTGGAAAAACCAAGAAGACGTTTTGTGAGGTAAGTGAGAAGAAAACGATTGTTGCCGAATGCGACGATGATTATTTTGAGACACCTCGCAAAGAAGCGGAAGCCGACGATTTTGAAGAAATAGAAAAAATGTCATAAATGGTGTGGATGAGAAGAATAAATGGTATCAGACGGACGCTTTTGAGCAATATATTGAAATAACTCAGGAGGAATCTGCTGCGGCATAATGATATCCTTATTTTTCTTCCAAAAATGGTGAATGATTAAAGAAGGTACTTTATGCTGAAACATAACATAATCAAATTGCTCATGATAGCAAGTAGTAGAATTTTCTATTGTAATGATGGAGGAAGCATGAATGTAAGGGATCGTAAAGTCTACTCCCCTATTTTTTGTAAATCGAATGAATCCTATCCACTTTTGTACAGCAAAACACTCTTCATAATTCATATGTTTCATAAAAATCTTTTTATAAGATGGATGACACCGTGTCAATGTTCCGAGCATAGTAGGTATCATTTGATAAAAGAATCATGAGCATACTTTAGATGAGTCACACACGAAAGAAAACAAATGTGAGGGGTGTTGCTGTTTTTAAAGAAAACGGTATTCAAGGTGAAGTCGTATTATCCAATAGAAAACAAGGCGTCTATCTTGTCGCTGTATTTACTAAACTTCCTCCAGGACCCCACGGATTCCATATTCATAAGGCAGGTGACCTTCGAGGTGAAGGCTGTATGGGTCTCTGTGAACATTATGACATTGGTCATCATTGTCACGGAGGAGCCCCTACTTCGAAAAAAGAACGCCATACAGGGGATTTGGGAAACATTGCGATGAAAACAGGTACCCGACGTGTTCGAAAGACATACTATATCAAAGGTACATCTGTTGCGGATTTATTAGGACGTTCGATCATTGTTCATGAAGATGAGGATGATTTAGGTCAAGGAGGATTTGAAGATAGTAAAATAACGGGACATAGTGGAAAGCGAATAGGGTGTGCTGTCATTGGACGGACGTTTAGAAAAAAATGATAGTATGGTAGAGATGTCTACCATTACACCTATTATTCATTGGATGTCCATCATCCTGCCTTTTTCAAATGAAATTGCAATTACCTTAACGCATTCAGGCATTCCGCTCTTTAAGAATTTATATCGGAGCTGCATTGATACTTTTTCCATCAATAATAGTACCATTCGGAAGAAAGTAAAGAATCAACTCTGTAATTTTGATGATAGTTATCATAAGATTTTCTTTGATACCATTGCGTATTTTGGTATCATGTTAAACATTTGTAAAAATGCGATCCAATATGGATATGTGACCGGCATTTTTTCAGGTCTTAATTTGGTAGTATGGTCTATGCTTCTTACCAATATGTTTTTGGGACCCGCCATTCATTATGTATCCCATCTCTTTCATGTAAAATCACCGATTATGTATATTCTTGTAGGAATCTCATTGATTACACTTCTCATCGTTATTACATACTATACAGAATTATGGGTTCAACATATCACACAAAAGGTTGTGGTTGATATTGATCTTGATAAGATCTAATGATGAATCGTTTATGAACAGGTTCTAGTCTTTTTTTATCATATGTTTCGATAATACATGGCACATAAACACTGCATAATAATCCATCCCATTCTTTTTTTTCTACTTGTTTCTGAACAAGATCCCGTGTATTCCACGCTAGCCTGGACCATTTTGAGAAGGTAGATCGTGAATATTTGAATAAGGTAACTACTTCTGTTGGTCCGAGTACTCCATCGCCGTGAGAAACGGCTTTCTCCGCTTTAGTCCATTCATCAGGGATGTCATCTGGAAAATATCGATCATAAAATTCCTCCAGATCATCATCTGAATTCCATTGAATACGATTTTTTATAATCGTACCATATTCTGCAATGGCTTCTTCCCAAAAGGGACAGCCTATCAGGGATGGTTCCAACTGGTTTAATTCTCGCACATTGGTGTGAGACCAGCGCTGTCTACCTCTCTCTGTTACACCATAGAGACATGCGGTAGGAATGGTATAGATGCGTCGTTTTTTATAACCGACACATGTGTCCCATCGCTCTAAGGCATCTTTTTGTGATGGCAATAGCTGTGATGGCAATTCTTTTTGACTTTTTTCGTATTGGTCCAATGATAGGCAACATGATAAAACGGCTAGACATCGAATAATCATATCATATTCAGGACTACGATATCCTAGTAGGTGTTCATAATTTCGTAACGCATCCCATACAGAAGTTGGATAGCGATGGGCTGCATAGGATTCTAGGACAGACCATACACGCTCCTCTTCCCATCGTTGAGCCATCCACCAAGCGCTCTTTGCTTTTCCTTGATACAAGGCACGAATGAAGTACAGTTCTTCAGCATCGATGTCTGGTGAAATCCAGGGTGGAGTTTTGGGGGTGACACGATCCGCCTGAAATAAAGGATCGGATGATAAGGCAAGGATGTTCCATAAGGAATGGTCTTGTTGTTGGTAGGGAATGGTGCTGAGATGGGAAGCGGAGAGAAGGATATCATCTGATGTGAGGGTATCGGAACGAAGAGTGGACCAGGCATGTTGTAACCAGGAGAGATGGAAGGGACCTTTGTGCCACAGCCATGCTTCAAATAGGGTGGAAATGGTTTCGCCGATGTGTCCGCTGAGAATCAGTTCTTGACACCAGAAGAGGGTTTCTAAGGAGTCATTACGACGACTGGAATAGGTAAGGGCGGCATGAACTTCATCGAGGGAATAGAAATGACGAGATAACGGCATGATGATCAACTACTACATGATCGTTTATGTCATCAAATTTAATCGGTATGGGAAAAGAGTTAAAAGAGAATTCGTATGATAAGAGAGAGAAAGATGGCGCAAGGTGTTCATCCAATGGATACGGTAGAAGACGCAACTGAAATTTTGCCAAATTTATGGCTCGGTAATGTACGTGCCTCTGTGGATGAGGATTTCATCAGAAGAAAGAACATTCAGGTTGTTTTTAATTGTACGAAGAACTTAGCATTTAGTCATATCATTCCCACCAAATATAGAGTTCCTGTGGACGATAATTTGGAGGAGGATGAAATCCGTAACATGGAATTATGGTCCGCCGAAATTACCTTTAAAATGATGGCAGAGTATATGTCTGGAAAGCCAGTTTTGGTTCATTGTATGGCTGGCATGCAGCGTTCTGCAGCATCGATGGCAATGATGTTGATTGCATACAAAAGGATTCATGCACAAGAGGCTATGAAGATGATTAAGGACCGGCGTAGTATTGCTTTTCATCCAGGTGCTAATTTTGGGCGTTCCATTCAGTATTTTGATAGGCTATTTCATGGAGAGATTTTGCCACGTATGAATCAATTACAATCCACCAAAAAAGAATAAAAGTAGACCAAGCAGAGACAACGCATAGGCAACGCATAGACAACGCATAGGCAACGCAGTATGAACATTTCACCCACCCTATCAGTCGTTTATAGTGAACTAGTATTGTCGTTATATCCGATACTAATTAAAGTAGTTAACACCAATCTTTATACACAGATTCTTGCACGATTTCTTGTCTTTCCCCTTCTTGCGATCATCGGTGGAACATGGTACAAACACACCCTTTGGGGAAATACAAGTGAAATGGCGATAGGTATTCTGATGAATCTCGTGAATATGGTTCATGTTGGAGTAAGCTATGTTGCATTTAAGGAATTGCCTGCTGGAACAGCGATCTCACTATTTTATATGTATCCTATTTTTAATGTGATTGCTGGTGCTCTCCTCTTTGGAGAATCAATTTCCTTTCTTTCCGTTCTATTTATCGTAGTTGCATTTGTAGGGACTTATCTGATTGCGACATCGCATGAAGAAAAGAAAACAGATGAAACGTACCATTCAGGTGTGATCATGGGTATTCTTGCTGCGGTCACCGAAACACTCATTTTTATTTATGTTCGATCACAGGCACAAACCTCACCCTTTTATACAGTAACTCATTTGTATCCATTTGGTTTCCTAGCACTTATGGTGTATGGTCTATTCCATACCAATATTGTGGATACATCCTCTGTTCATTGGGCGCAGCTGATTGGATTTAATGCGTTGCTGGGATTTACAGGATACATCGCACGATTTTATGGAATGTCTAATGTTCCAACGATTGTTTTCTCACTACTTTCCTTTATTGGAGTGATGGGAGGATATCTATGGGGAATGCTATTTACGAATGACAAGCCGACAATGAAGGCGATCATTGGTGGAGGATGCATTGCTGGTGCGATTGCGGCGATGCGCTATTTTGAAATAGCATAGTACACGATTTAAATGATAAGAGATAAGATATGTCAATGCCTCGTAGAATATCACAAAAAATGGGAGATATGGTAGATATGTTATCTAATGCTACTATTCCAACACAGATGATTCGTCCTCCATCGGATACGGATACTGATATGGGGCGTAATGAAATCGTACATAACGAACGCCCCATTCATCATTATGAACCACAAACCAATTGGCTATGCTGTACCACATACAAGGATAGAAGCTATTTTCAAAATGCGATGGAGCATATTGATTTATCACCGATACAGAAGGAAATCATACAGTCACGATATCTTCATATTTTGGAGAATTTCCAGAAACGAACCCGAAATCATTCGATTTTATTTTTCATTGGTCATTTTATTGTCACGGTGGGTTCACTCTTTGTTCCTGCACTTCTATCCGTTCAGAATTCGGGCAGTAATTATACCTTTAACATTACCAATTTTACGGTACAGATTTATTGGGCAACATTTATTATTTCACTTATGGTGACGATATCTAACGGTATTTTAACGTTATTTAAGGTGGATAAGAAATACTATTTTTTGAATACGACACTAGAGAGGTTGAGAAGTGAGGGATGGCAATATTTTGGGTTGACGGGACGCTATTCGGGTCATTTGATTGGAAATCGTCAGCCGACACATCAAAATCAATTTGTCTATTTTACGCATTACATTGAAAAGATTAAAATGAAGCAGGTAGAAGAGGAATATTATAAGACGGATGAGAAGACTGCACAGGTTCCTAATGGAAATCACAATACGACAGGAAGTCCAACGGAATTGTATCCACGATCTCCTGAGCAACCGATTTCTTCTACGACGCAACAAATACCAGAGCCAGTGAAATATGCTGTGAATTCTATTATTAAGTCGCAGAAAATCATCGAACCGAATACAGAACCTTCTGATGATGGGCAATTAGATCACCAAAATACATTGGTGGATAATGAGTCATTAACAGAAAATGTATTATATAAATCGCCAAATTCACCTTTGGGATCCCCTGTCTAAAAGAATTACGATTCTATCCACAACATAATAAAGACAGATAATAGAATGGGGACAAGAAAGAAGTCTGCCCCACAATGTCAATGTGAAACATCTTGTAACAAACCACCCATAGATGGTTCACCCTTTTGTAAGGTACATCAAGAGAGTTGTAGTAGAAAATCACCGTTATCAGGATATGAACCTGATTATAACCCGAGTGAGTATAATAAGAATTTGGGTATTAAGGAATCACAGAATTGTTTTGCGTATGCGTTTCATCAAACGGATCTTCCTGTCGATTGTACAAAGACATCATGTTCTGCGCCATTTCATCAACCCGGTACGAGGAGTGGTTATCCACGGTGGTCTGATGTAAATGGTAAGCGGTGTCCTGATTTAATAGGACGATTATTGGGCGATGTTCCATCCATACGATTGTCATCCTTTACAAAGAAATGTCCTAAAAAAATGACAAAAGCAGCTGTTGTAACCGATGAAAATGAAGATTATCATTTTTATCGACAAGATTCCAATGGGTTTTGGTCTCATAAACCAGGTAGCACGGATGTGACCAATCAAGATGCAGATGGACGATTTATTTACGATCCTCAGTTGGCGTCACGAAAATATGACAAATCATCATTGGATTATCGAAATTTCTGTGGCTATTTCTGTCTTCCCTCTAGAAAAAGGATTAAAATACAGCGTGCGGGACGAAGAAAGAACACAAGAAAAAAACGATCACTTCGTAAGTAAATATCGGGCATATGGAAAAAGTTGTCGTAATGCAATTTGTGTAATCGGATCAAATGTTGGAAAGAGAGTATCCAACCATATACAGATCTCCTTTTGTTTTTTAAGAGCAGCATGAAGATAACTTTTTTGAAAGACATAATCCCATGCAATGGGAGTATCCCAATCAATCTCATTGTGATATTCGTTCCATAAATGTTGAAGACCTTCTACATTGCCTTGATTGATAAAAGGCTTTACTTCGATAAAGATTTGATCTTCTATTCTCATTTTCTACTGTATATCAAAATATAAAGTAGAATATGATAACACACTATTTATTTTAAATCTCTTTTTGTCACAGTCGATTCGTAGGATGGCTGTTCTACCATATCTTCCGCAACACGTACAACAATGGTAGAACCAGTTGTTTTACAGAAGGCAGGAACGGCGCCATGAATGAGTAGGGCGATAGAGGCACGCATACAATCAAAGGATGCTGCCCAGGTATGACGTAGATGGGAGCAATAGGATTGACGTCTTTCTTTCAAGTGTGCTGTCGATTCCTTGCGGATGTTCTGATACATATTCGTAATGGTGTTCATCTATTATCATTGAATGTTTCCTGTGCCGACTTTATCCATCCATGCCTTTGCGTACTTGCGAATGATAAAATGGTTCGGTTGTAAATAATATAATGCTTGGACGCAATCTACTCGCTGAAGAGGATTGACGGCGCACATACGACGAAGTAAGGGGAACAGTTGAGCTTTATGCTTTGTAATGGTGAGAGCAAATCCTGACCAAAGAGAAAAGGTAGAGAGTAATTCAAGAATGATGACACCAATGGACCAGCTATCAATGGTTCTCCAATACGTATTAAACCATAATAAAGTATCACCGGATTGCATTGATTTACTGGTAGATGTAAATTGATCGAGACTATGTAACATCTTTTCATAGGATACACCAAGTAAGGAACGAATTTTTTTGATAATGGGTTTTTTAAGAAGAATAGAACGAATCACTTGACTGCGTTTGTATCCGAGTGAAATCGCATTCACTAATGTGGCATCGGGTGATTCTTGTGGAAGCATAACATTATGGCTATGTGATAATTCATCTTCCGTGACATTTTCTTTGATAATGGATAAATTGAAATCGATGATACGAGGAACGGTCTCATTGTCGACTAGGACATTTCCTTGATGAAGGTCACGATGAACAATACCGAAAAGAGAAAGAAGCGCACCTGCACCAATCAAATGGGTAAAAAAATTCATCATATCAAACGAATCAACCTGAAAACGATACTGATATAAAGGTGAGCCACCATTGGTCATGGATAAAATCCGAAAAGCAGACAATGGTTTGGAGGTAATCACTTCACATTTGGAAATGTCTTCATCGGTTTGTTTGAGACTAGGTTCACATATGGAAGTGGCTACCGCAAAATAATTCTTCCATAGGGGAATACCACGTATGATGGATGCGATGGAATATTCTAATTCAGCCGATTCCGTACTAATAATCTTACTGAGAAGTGGTGTTTTCGATATGGGTTGATCTTTTTTATTCTTACATCGTAAGGATGGTGTAAAGATACAACCATACATCCCTTCATCCATTAAATGACCACCTGATGTTATCATTCCTAGCACTTCACCAGATTCTTTTTATTTCTCCTAACACATGCGATTAGAGAGATATATAAAATAAAGATACAGTAGTATGTATCGGATATTGCTGTGGTTTGGATTAATCCTTCTGATAGCAATATCGATCATGGAATTATGGTTTCCTAAATTGATAAATGAAGGATTTGCGGATCTTATCTCCGTCGGAGAACATGCCATGACTGCAAAATGGATGCCAGCGAGAGGTGACATAGGTCCCAATCCTACGGATGAGCAAGCAGGATACATTCGTGATATACGATATGTTGCCAAATACACAGATGTTCAGAGAATTGGTCTCGACCATGATTTTTGCCGAATGGTACAAGTAAAAGGAAAACCCGATGATGAATTTTTTGCCTGCGCACTCGGTGGAACGGAAGGTCTTTCTAGTGTAAAATATCGTACCCCTTCTACCCTCAACGGATTTCAACTATCACGTGATGATTACATGAAAGATGTATTTGATGAAGGACGTTATGGATATTGTCGTATTTTAAAAACAGGACAAGGGCAATTCGAAGCTCAATGTAATCCAGCAGGAGAGACTTCTTTTAAAGAGGAATTGGTCGTGGATTCTAATCCACCCGATGACATTAAAATATTACTGTCCTTTTATGAAGGAATTGTGTTTTGGTTACGATTACGTGATGATATGTTGGATTATGCAAAGAATCTCATTGTGATGAAAGCAGGTGATATCAGTATTCAAGAAGCACCCCCTAACCCACCTGTCACAGAAGGTCTTACATTTAATGGATTAGATCAATTTCTTCGTATTGGTGATTCCAAAAATCTTCATTTTGGAAACATTGTACAATTAAAATATCTACGAGCAACATCCTTCTGGGTCTATTTTGAAGAATTTACAAATAACGCAAAAATCTTTGATTTTGGAAATGGTGCAGGAAAAGATAATGTCGTATGTGGAATCATGGGACGTGGTAATGCGGGTGTACAGCAGATGGAGTTAGCAGAATCATGTATCGATCAAGCCACCAATACGGTTCCTACCGCTCCATCAGGACAACAATGTACAGAAGAAGTCTCTCCTGTAGTCGCAATGGTGACCAGTGCCGCCAATATTAACCAATGGAGCTGTCCAGCTGCTGAATTATTTGGTAGAATTATGAAACCACTTCAACCCAAAGCGGCTCCTGCAAATGATGCGACAACAGCTGATTTGATTTATGAAATCTGGGACAATAAAATACGTAAATTACATATTCAAGTAAAAAATGTGATTCCACTACGAAAATGGGTTCATATTGCGATTACTACCACAAATAATGATGCTTTTAAACCTGGTCTCAAAATTTATCGAAATGGAGAGGAGGTTCATGCAGAAACAGCGGCGTGGTTGCCTCAAACGAATGATACGTCAAATAATTACATTGGAAAATCAAATTGGTCTAGTGTGACAAGCCCCTATCAAAATGCTGATGAGCTCTTTAAGGGAAAAATGTTTGACATCCGTGGATATGATACATTGATGACGGAAAAGAAAATCAAAAATACTGTTGAATGGGGAAAAGAAAAATTGGGACTTAATGAAAAAGAGGACTAAACCATTATACAATTATACCATTATACCATTATACCATTCTTCTTCCACCATTTCTCCAATTGTTCCATGATTTGATCTTGAACATCCTTTCTTCGTCCCTTCGACAATAAGAGAATCCATGGCTGTAGACCCGCAATATGTGCTAGATGTTGACATTCACCATCTATTTGCAATTCTTGCTGAAACTCCATCAAACAACATGTCTGTGGAAGCGCCCACAATTTCGCCCATTTCTCCTGCGTATCCTGTCCACCCACCAGTATACACAACGATGATCCGATGAGCGCATCATAAGACGCATAATCCTCTTGTGATACGACACGAATCGTCCACTCTTCGTTCTTCTCCAATAAAAAGGGAACGATCCGATCATTCACATATTCTATGGTCAATACATCATCCAGTATAATCGTACATACCTTTTCAGTAGGCTTCTCTTTCCAAGTAGGAAGCATCTGACGCAAGCAAGTAATGTCTTCCGCACCCAATTCGGAAGAAGAAGGACCAGGAAGAAATCCAACGACTTCATCGCACCAGCATGCTGTCGCATCATCAAAGAGAGGACAGGAAGGAAAGTCGCATTGAAAATAGGAGAGATAGGTAAGAAATGGTTTATGAATCCAGAAAGAAGCATCTGGATACATGGTACGAAGACGCATACAACGTGAAAAATAGTGTAAAATATAGGTGTCAGGATGTTTCAATCGATCGGTATTCATAAAAGGAATGGCAATCATTTTCTTTTGTGGTTGAAGAGGTGTAAAAATAGACACATTTGCCTCTTTCCAATAATTAAATCGTGGTTCATCTTGATGCTTTCCAGTATAAATATGGTATAAATCATAGACAAGTCCATTTGGTGATACACAAGCATTTTTCCACGAATACACGGGAATCGCTGGTTCAAAATAGTGATTTTCGACAGAAGGCTCCCACTGATACCGCCCTGCCTTCTCTAACATCGTACAATAGGTAATCTCATTCGACATCGAAGAGCTCTTCACTTCAAAGGATACGAGCTCGTTACAGATACATTGTGGTGCATAGTCAGGCAATATCTCCTGCTTGGTATCAATGATGTAGGTGGGAGCCAGATTGATGTAGAGATCTGATTTAATATAGTCTTTCTTGCTATAATTGCGAACATTGCTTTGATGAAGGTGAAAGGTTTGAAAGGTGAGTCCAGGATTGGAGAGCAGAAATCCTTGACGAAGAATGTGACCAGCAAATGCATTATCACATCCAGGTTGTCCTAGTGAAAACCCAAAGGTCGCCTGATTCCATGTTCGTTGCTTGATGGATTGGGACAAGAAAATCCAGACATCTTGGGAATCGGCACGAGGACCAAATAGTTTCGCCTGACCCATTTCATCGACGTCCCAACGAAGAAGGGCAAGCATTCGATCTTCCATCTTCATCTTCCACAATTCCAATAGAGAATCGCCAAAATAGATGTCGGCGTTACAAAGAATCGTATAGACATTTGCAGGAACAGAATCTTTCACGTACTTCAAAAAATCCGCATACAAGAGTCGTTTTCCAATGATGACCTGTTTGATTTTCTCAGCGCCAGGAATGACCAGTTTTCCTTTCAGAGGTCCTTTCTTATGAACTTGATTCCATTCACTTGACAAATCGGTTTCATTCAATAAGACAATCTGGTCGAGGTGAGGACAGGCGCAATTACGAACAAGACACTCTTTGATTTCTTTGTGGCGTGCCGCATCGGAATGACGAAAGAATTGTGTGACCATCCATGCTTGACCAGGTGTTTCATTGTAAGTATAGGTAATATCAGGTTGACTTGCCTTTCGCTCCTCAGATGTTTGGCAATCTACGACACGATGGTAACGACAGAGGACAGCAAAGATAGCGACTGCGTCTGCAGCCGTTCCATCCCACGGTTTTACAAGAAAGGGATACGAAGAGAGAATCGTGTCCAATGGAAGGATATTATCAAAATGTTCTACCCAGAAGTCTTCCGATTTTTGTTCTAGAATGGAGGGTGCAAGGAGAATCATGGTAAGCTTCTTGGAAATGGGAAGGAGATCCTTCAGAAAGGTATCGATATCGATGGAAAGGGTTGTGATGGCGATCCCGACAATGTTGGACTGTGTAGGATAGTTAGACCACGTATGATAATCAGAAAGGCTAGTAACGATTCCATCCCATTTATGCCATGGTACGGTATTGACTTGCTTTTGTAACCATACGAGAGTGCGTTGATTGCGAACGGATGGTGCGTTCAAGTTCAATATCTTAGGAGCGGGAGTACTCATTGTAGAATTATAGGAAAAGAATACTTTATATCCTCATAAATTCTCTTAGACTCTAAGAGAATGTCAGGCTATCCCTATCCACCCTATAATGAGCAAACACAGACGCAGCCGCCCTATAATGCGACGAATTTTAACAGCGATAATGCACCCGTGTACAACACACTTTTATCCTTTGCGAAGAATTCGCCTAATTATCCATTGCCACAAGATTCCAATCAGGATATGATTCATCGCAATCGTGCGAACATTGCGTATTTTAGCAACATGAATCAAAAAACACAGCTGGTTAAAACAATGAATGAGACGACGCCATCCAATGCTCCTTATCCACAGTTTAAGTCAGAAGGAGAACGTATTATGTATCGTCAGGGATTACTTATGACAGCCGCCAGAAATCAATTCAGTGGACTTAATCCGACAAGCCCTGCAGGTGTTCCATGCTCTACGATTTATGGTATTATTCAGTCGACACCTGATATACCAGGATAAGGGATTACAATTGTTTGGTATAAACTGGTAATAGGATATGTGGATGATTCACATGAATAAAATTGTTTTTTTCCCAGAAGGGATGCGGGTAGATGTTTGTAACGAGCCATACTTTTGTTGTACCTGACTGTTTGATGTCATTTAAAACAGTGGTAAGGATTTGAGAACCTAATCCTCTGTTTTTATATCGTTCATGGGTAATATAGAATAAATGTATTTTTCCAGTGTTTGGAGTGTATTCAATAAATCCAATCTCCTGACGACGAGTCGGATCGCAATATGTAATACGTTTCTTATAACAGCCATATTCAGAATGTGTTACGTAGGAAGTAAAATCGGGAAGGTATAATGGAAATAATCTTCGTAATATCTTCATTATGATATATTGTTATCATAATCTTTATATCAAAAAATAAGAATAATTGTTACGATTAGACAAATTGTTCTTTAAATTCAGTAATGACCTGACAAAGTGCAGCAACATCCTCTTTACTCACTCGGAGGATTTTTGGCTCGACTGGGTGCCTTTCTAGGATTTCGTGCGGCTTTGCGTGGCTTCGTAGGTTTGACGATGCTGTCACGGAGCTTGTCTCGCTCTTGTGTGAAGAGGGACTCACGGAAGTGCTGGAGATGGGGCTGGACTCGTTCACGCCAGTCGGGATAGTAGATAATGCGATCGGTGGCGGCATCATATGTTCCAATGGCGGTGCAGCGGGCGCCTGGTTTTCCTCCGTCAAGTTCGAAGGTATGGATGGTGGATTCATGAAGATAATAAGGAATACCGTTGATGTGTTTAATTTCAAACTGGATAGACATGATACGTTTCCTCTTTTTAAATGGTAAGAAGTAATCAATTTTTAGTTAGGCGATCAGACACGAACGATCAGTGGAACGGGGGCAACAGGCATCTTTGGAGCAGGAAGAGGTTTTCCTCGCTCAGATGGATCTTCAGAAATACTTTTATTTATTTTACGAAGGAAATCATAAGGCATGGAAAGGGGTTTTTCTACTTCACTTTTATTCATTTTTCGGCGAAGGGGATCAGGCATGGAAAGGGGTTTTCCTACTTCTGTTTTATCCATTCCAGGAATGCCTTTATTCATTTTTTGACGAAGGAACTCATAGGGTGTTTTTTTGCTTAACGTACGTGGATGTACTTCGGAACGTTTAAATAGATAATAAAAAAGAAGAACAATACTCAAACAGATAACGATGTACAATATAAAAAAATGGGTAGATGGATTCATTCTATTATTCATGATAAATAATTAACGACCACCTCCACCACCACGACCACCACCTACACGACCATCCATGCGACCACCACGACCACCACCTACACGACCATCCATGCGACCACCACGACCACCACCTACACGATCATCCATGCGACCCATGCGACCATCCATGCGACTCATGTTACCACCTACACCACGGTATCCACGACCTCGGTAATAGCCATAACCTCCATTACCACCACCTGACCACCATCCTGTCCAATAAGGCCAGTTGTTATAACTACCTGTGGACCAAGGCCACCATACCGATTCGGGGTAGGTAATGACAGTAGGTGCCTGCTGAATGATAATGGGAGTGGGACGATAACGCTGAATAATGAAATAAATGACAAATACTAAGGCACCACTATATAGCAGCATTAAAAGTATAGTAGATGGATTCATATCTCTCTACTATGGCTTTTGTTTCAAATATACACTTATTCATTTCCCCACCAACCCACTACTGTCACCATCTTTTCAGGAATCTCTGCATCATCATAAATGGAAGAAATAGTAGTAGTCGGATACGTAATATCGCCCTTCCACCAGCCCACCTCTGATTCTGTCGGACCGGTTCCACCACTACGCATGCCACCTGATGGACTGGGTCCACCACTTCCTAACGCACTGGGCTTATATCCAGGTCCAGACTTTGGCCAGAATTCATTTTGCCCATATTTTGTGGGATCCTGTTTCATCATTCCAAGCTGATTATAGCCCCATGTAGGAGATAGTTTATTCGGTTCTCTAGGAAAGAGTGCCTGGGCAATAGGTGAATTATAGATCGTCGTATTACCAGGAGTATATTGAACCGAATACAGCATTTTAATAAAAAAATAAATAAGACCAATAAAAATAACTCCGTAGATAGATGTTACAAGCTGTGTCATAGCTCCTATTCTATTTTAAGTTTATTGTTTCCGAAGTTCTTTATCAATGTGAAGTAAGATTTCTTGTTGAACATTGGGTTGAAACTCACGAAACATGGGGAATTTAAAATGAGCAATGCTGTTCAGCCTAGAAAGATGTGTTTTTGGTGTATTATATGATTTACTAGGTGATTTAGGGGATTGATTGGTAGGGGATTGCTGCGAGCATTGATAAATATGTAGCGGTAATGGGGTTTTGAGGGAATATGCAGATATTTTTCTATCCTCTCTTGATTCGGAGCATCCCATTGCTATGGTATAGCGTCTATCCAATGTAAGGCTAAAAGTCCGCATCCAACGCAAAGCTCATCTCTTCCTGTTTCTTGCCCACTCCTGATTTAGCATAGTTGGTCACACGTTTCTCAAAGAAGTTGTCCTTGCCCTCTAGAGAAATACGCTCCATGAAATCAAACGGATTGACAGTTGAATAAATCTTGCCATATCCAAGCTGAGTGGACAAACGATCCGCCACAAATTCAATGTACTGTGCCATCAGTTTGTCATTCATTCCCACCAAATGGCATGGGAGCGCTTCCGTAATGAATTGCTTCTCAATCTTCACGGCTTCACGAATGATTTTGTGTACTTTGGTTCGTGGTACTTTCTTCTCGATTTCCTCGTAGAGAGCGCAGGCAAAGTCGGTATGAAGACCTTCATCACGTGCAATGAATTCATTGGATGTCGTTAAACCAGGCATGAGTCCACGCTCTTTCAGCCAATAAATCGCACAGAAAGATCCACTGAAGAAGATACCTTCCACCACGGCAAAGGCGATGAGACGAGTGGCAAAGTTCTCTGTTTTGGATTCAATCCACTTCTGAGCCCACTGTGCCTTCAAGGTGACGCAGGGAATGTTTTGAGTCGCTTGGAATAAGGCATGCTTTTCAGCCTTGTCTTCAATGTAGGTGTCAATCAGTAAGGAATACGTTTCTGATTGTCCTGTAAGAATTCCATTAAAGATTCCTGTATGATTTTTAGGCTCATTGAAACAATATGTTTCTGAATTAATTCCTGTATCAATTGTGGCAACCACACGTATTAAATGCTTTATGGAAGTACAATCGTCCGTAGTATTTAATTGAAGACGTTTTGGAGAATATCCAAGTTTTTCCAAACGATTCACATTATTTTGCGTAATGTATAAGCAATACACAGGTTGACATTCATATTCTTTCACACCATCGTGTCCATCTGGCATCATCTGATGGCATAATTCTCTAACGCATTTTAGATTAGAATATACCCCCAGCGTTGAGAGTAATAATTGCACTTGTTTGATAAATTCATAAGTAATGGAAGTATACTGAATAGAGGTATGTCCTTTCTTAGATGAATTAATACACGCATCTGCATCAAATAATCCTTCAATCCATCGTAATTTTGTTTCAATTGAATAATTCAGAGGAACAAAGAATTTTTCTTTATTTATTTTATTCGTCAAATAACATCTAATATTACCTTGTTTATTGTTCATAGAATAGGATGAAGTCGCTAAATGAGGCAATAGAGCTTTTTTAGATACATCATACAGAGTAATATTTGGATATTTATTTGAATATGTCCCATCACCACAGAAGAATCCATGAGTGTAAGGATTCATAAATTCATCAGGATCCTCACAATGAATAACAGGATATTCAAAATGACCCAGAATATCTCCTTGTTTTAAATTTTTAGTAAGGATGCGTTCAACCTTGCATCGTTCAGGATGTGCTGGATTTCCAACACGAACAAGCCATTTATGCTCATCTGTACAGTCAAGTTCCATACCATTATCAAGTAATACCTTATATAGTCTGGATGAATCGCTTGTTTTTTTGACAGTTACTTCAGAGAACTCTTGTCCATTCCATACATTTACTTTGGTTTCAGCAAGAGATTTAATATTGAAATAGCCATTATCTGTTAAGATAAGTGTATCAGGCGATACGCAATGGATTGCCTCCATCATAAGCTGAACAGAGTAGAACTGTCTCGCCTCAGGAATCTGAATCTCGCTCATGAAACGAGCCGCAATGTTTTCTTGGATAATGCCATCGGACCCTGCAAAGAATCCGAGCACATTCTTAATGAAATGCTGCTCCTTCTCATTCAATCGAACCCAATCTTTCATGTCTTTCGCCAAGTCAATCTCTTCAGGCGTCCAAAAGACAGAAACATGATCTTTGTACTTTTGAAAGAGTTTGGGCTTCATGATGGGAAAGAGAGTGAATCGGTTTGGATTTTCCCGTAGAATTGGCTCAATAAAGTCATCCACTTCCTTCAATGGTTCAATGTCATCCACATGGCTCGCTAAGGCACGCAAAAGTGGTGAATTAAATGTAGATCGTGCAGAAAGTGGCTTACTTGGAACAATGACGGGGAGATCCATTCCGAACACAATATTAAAACCGGAGAAAGAAGTATCGTCCATTCTACAGATTCTATTACAGTGGGTCACATCAAATTTCATGATTGATTCGCCAATCATATTACAAATTATTCAATCATCCTACGAAATTTTTGATAAGAGTGAAATAAAATGCCTGCTTTTTCCCGAATGGGATGGGCGTGATGAAAATACAGCAATTCAGGCAGAAAAGGAAGAAGAGTAGATGAAAATTGAGTAGATGATAAAATCGGTTCTAAAGAGGGTAGATTGGGAATCGCAATCAAATCAATCGAAGGCTGATAGGATAAGGGAGCAATGGGTTGCTCTTTGGTCGTATAGGTGTCATAAATCGGTAGAAGATTGTGTGGATTTCCTACATCGCAACTAATGTCACAAATCACTGATAAATGAACGGGGTCATATAAATCGGCTGGTTTATGGATGACTTTGGATGGTTGGAGATCCGCTGGTAGTAAAAAGGGTGGATAAGTGACAGGGGATAATGAGGTTGCATGAATAAGAATATCATGCTTCAACATTTTTTCTTTTGATAGGGTATCCTTACTAGTCAAAATGGTACAATTCATCTCAAATCGGTCGAGAACCTCTTTACAGCTTTTACCTACTACTCCATAACCGATGAGAAGAACTTTGGGTCGGTGATAGGCTGATAATCGTTCCAACATTTCGGAATAGATTGTTTCATTAAATTCTGGAATGACCGTAATTGCCTTCTTATCTTTCTTCTGAAGACGCTTATAATAGGTCATAAGTGCCAAATAGCATCCAATCTTACCAGATTGCTTACAAAAAGAAACAGCACGTTTTTTCTCCTTATCTAGCATATATTCATAGTCAATAAAGACAGAGGAAGACAGTTTACCAAGTGTAATTTGATACTTGGGTTGCCCTTTAAAGCAATGTGCAAAATGAAGATGGGTCTGACGTTTGGATAGTGGATGAATCGTTCCTTTTAGTCCAATCACATAGGAATCCTGTGAGGCAATCCAACTATCTTTCTTGACAATGACAGCACCTTTTAATCGATAGTCTTCATCTGTAAAACAACGTGTAGGTGAGGATTCAACAAGAACAGTAAAATAGGGAAGTAATGCCTTTACATGATCAGGTATGATTGTTGTACGAGCATCTAATGGATTTTCTTCCGCACGAAGAATGAGATCGGGCTTTCCATAGACATCACGATACAATTGCTGGTATGCCATCCAATTGTAATTGACAATAACAGGATTTGTCATGCGAGGTGACATCTGTTGTACAATGGGTCCATTATGATATTTTCCATATAATACTGCGCTGATATGTAACAATAAGTAAAAGGCTGACATTTCTTTGTCCACTGGTTCTAAATGAAGATCGTGGAGGATAAGATTGGATTCTTCGACAGGAAGTAGGTAGGCGCATCCTTTGGTCACACAGTTCTTGATGAGATTCTGATAGGGGATAATATCAAGGGAAACAGAGGGGAGACACAAGGAATGTTGAGCCAAGAGGACGAAAAAATTCATGAGACCTGCCAGGTATTCTTCAGGGAACCAGTCTAAAAATCGTATTTCAATGCCATGATTTTTAAATTTATTGAAATTAATGTCAGCACCAATTTCTTGGTTCATTTGATAGGGTGTGTCCTCTAATTGATTATACCAACGTGAGGGATCATTTGATTTCTTCATCAATAGCAATTTTCCGTTCACAGGTTGTTCGGTATCAAAGGTTTGAAGAGAAATGTAACGGCTCAGGGTAACACGTAAACTACCCATCGAATATTTCATAGAATTTGTTTGATCCGTTAATGCCAGGACATCAGGCGTTCCATAACAGGCAACAATGAGGGGTTCTACCATTTGAATGCATTTAATCAGTTGAAGATGTTGACGAACAAAGGCAGGTTTATCGACGATGGTACCATTTTGTAATAAAGTAGGAAGCGTCAAATTGATATGATAGGTGCCATTATTACATAGAGCAAGATGTTTGTTAGCGGAGGATAGGAAAGTGGTGATGCCATAATTATGATGGGGGTATTCAATGGGACCGATTCCCCATTTTTGAAAAAAAGGAGAGACTTCATTAAGAAAGCTCTGTTTGATGGTAACGAGCTCCTTTATACAATCTGATACTGTGGTATTACAAAATCTCTGTGTAATGAATTCAATGGAATCGCCATCAAATACTAGCGATGTATCATACATGCTCTTATACAGGCGACTTTCACGTAGAAGAGCAGAATGAATCGATTCGGTAAAGGCAGGGTTGGGCTGGGGAATTTCTTGATAGGTGGTACGATGACGCTGCTGTTTATCCGTCTTATCAAATGTATGAGCATTAATGTAGTTAGGATAGGTTAGTTTTTTACAGGTATATAATTTCTTAATGCAGTCAATGAGCGGTTCGGATTTAAAATTATTGAAATAATTAACACTGTATCTCTCGCTCTTTAATGAAAGTGTGGCAAAATCCTTGGAATTATAAAGGGGTTTCTTTAGCATAAGATAGGATTCATTTTCAATACCAATTCCCCAAAATAGGCTAGTATTTTCATGATAGGATTTCATGTATCGTTCATGTTTTTCATCGACGATATCATGAAAGACATGAACCGTATTTACATTTTTACTATGTTTCATTTCATGTTGTAATTCCGTATCGACTGAACTCTCTATTTCAATATGATTGGATTGATTCATCATTCTATGGATAAAGGATAAATTATAGATGGGTTTTTCACACCTTCCTATACGATACGGTAAACCTGTTTCATATCTATAGAAAGTATATTTTAAGTTATTATTTTCGTATCGTATAATATAGAATGACTTCCGTCTTGCGACAGACGTCCGCCTTTATGGCGCATCAAAAGCCCGTAGTAGGCGATATGAAAATGTCATTTGTGGGATATGATCATTTAGGCTGGATGCTATGCAATGGTGCTTCTCTTTCTATTGCCGATAATCAGTTGTTGTATAAGGTGATTGGAAAACAATTTGGCAGTGTCGATGCTAATCATTTCAATCTTCCCAATCCGGCAGGTCGTGTAGCAGGTGTGGTAGGTTACAATTCAATCACTGGTACGATCGTTCATTATCCTGGAGAGGTTAGAGGTGAAGAGGAACATGTATTGCTTTATACGGAAATGCCTGCGCATAACCACGATATTGCTGGAAGAGAAGACAATGTAACAATTCCACAAGTAACACCTACTGGACCTGCTGGCTATACATCAATAGAGGGTCTTCATGGTCATCAATATACAGATCCTGGTCATATTCATAATTATCAGTTTCCTGATGCTACAACCGCAAGTGATTCTGTTGTAGAGCGTCACTTTGTAGCTGATAATAATACATCAGTTACAACTCAAACGACTACTGGTACTATTAATATCACGATTACACCCACAGGAGCACACAATCACAGCATTGCTGTGAATGGTATGGACCAGCCTCATGAGACCATGCAGCCCACCCTCTTCATGGGCAACATGTTCATCTATTCAGGCGTCCCCACCCTTGGCTACTGGCCATACACCATTGGCATGGATGCGCCCGAGTTTATGACACCTGCTCTCAACCCACCACTCATTTAATAAAAAATAGAGTATTTATGATTTTTATTGAATCAACCAATCGATCGGGTCTTTTCCCATTTCTGTTAACCATGTATTAACGGTGGAAAACGGACGTGTTCCAAAGAATTTTTTGGCACTGAGTGGTGAAGGATGTGCCGATTCAAAGACACGATGCCGATTCATGTCTAGATACATAGCAATGACTTTCTTTTTCACTTGTGCTGATTTACCCCATAATACAAAGACGACATTCTTTGTTCGTGCGGCTATCGTACGAATAAGCTGATCGGTGATTTCTTCCCATCCGATTTTTGCATGCGATTGCGCAGCATGCGCTTCTACCGTGAGAACGGTATTCAGAAGAAGAACACCCTGTTTGCTCCATGATATGAGAGAGCCATGTGAAGGCGGAGTATGACCCATATCCGTTTGTAATTCTTTATAGATATTGTTGAGAGAGCGAGGCAACGGACGAACATCGGGTTGAACGGAGAAGGATAGACCACAAGCATGTCCAGGAGTAGGATAGGGATCTTGTCCTAGAATCACCACACAAACGGATTCCAATGGTATCGCCAATGCTGCCCAAATATCCTCTTTGGCAGGTAAGAATTCTTTTGTGGATAACACATTCGACAGATTTTGTAGAGAGGATTCACAAGAAGAGAGGGATGATTTCCATCCATCAGGAATCGAATCATAGAGCCAATTAGGGACAGAACAGAGCCCTCCAGGTTCCTTTTCATCATCCTTCTCATTTTCCTTTTCATCTTCCTTTTTATCTTCCTTCTTATCTTCCTTCTCATCCGTTTCCAACTTGTTCACTTTTATCACACGATTTATGTTGGGTTCTTCCATCACTTTGTCAGAAGGTGCTACAGAATGAATTTCTAATGATAGAATCGGCGACCAGGCAACATCTTTGTAGAATGCTTTTACTTTGGGATGCGCCTTAAACGCAACAGGGTCAAAGTCATAGACATAGAGACCCTCTAAGGAACGAGCACGTGCCAACGCAACATACGCCTGACCAAATTCAAAGTTGCCCGATCCAATGTCAATGAGTGCGGTATCCAATGATGCTCCTTGTGCTTTGTGAGTGGTATATGCCCATGCGAGACGAAGAGGGACTTGAGTACGAGAGACAAATTCATATTCTTCAATGGGCCATCCATGCGTTCCAATGGTTCGTCGTGCACCATTCACGAATTCGATGATGGGAAGCTCTGTAGCAGAACAGACACCTACCATGATACCACGTGATCCATTCACCAATCCAGCAGGTGGATCAATGTTCGCAATCAGCATGACTTGTGCGCCGATCATCAGTTCTAATTGGAGGGCATAGGCGGCATTCGAATCAAAGTATTGTAGCGATCGGATAAATCCCTCATCTTTTTCGGAAAAGCGATCAGGCATTTTTCCATCATAGGCGAGGCGAGCCTCATACGAATATCGCCGACCAGTGAGCGCTTTGAGATTCGATTCATTGATCATATCTACTTCGGATCGTCGTGGAAACAAGAGGGTGGGAAGAATTTTATTCTGTTTCCAATCCAGCCCTTCACGGGAACGAAGAATAGCACATGATTCTTTGCTGAGTGCGCCCATTCGTGCCTCTTTCAAAATCGTTTGAAAGACCACATCTTTTTGACGCTGAATCACAGTCAGTTCTAGCGCAGCGGTAATGCCCTCTTTCCACACATCGGATTCAAAGGCGAAGACCGTTTGTTCACCATTTTTATAAACAGGAGGAAGCTGGTAGAAATCGCCTACCAACAATACTTGCATTCCGCCAAAGGGTTTTTGATTGGAGCGTAATTTCTTGCCGATGCCATTGAGTTTATCCAGAAGTTCAGCCGTCATCATGGAGACTTCATCAATAATAAGCAAATCGGTACAGAGCCATTGACGCAGCGCTTTGCTATTTCTACGAATTTTGACAGAGAGCTCCTGAACTGTCCCTTTACCAAGACCAATTCCTGCCCAGGAATGAAGTGTTTTTGATTTTTGTCCGAGAAGAAGGGCGGCACAGCCAGTAAGGGCACACAATTGGACACGAGGATAGCGAACTTCATTTGGATTTTTTTCGAGAAGAAGACGACGTTTCAGTCCAGGAAATTCGGTTTCAAGGACGGAAAGGAGATAACTTTTTCCGACTCCGCCACCGCCTGTAAGGAAGACATTGTGACCTTGGAGAAGATAATGGAGAACAGATTGTTGTTCTTCGGTAAGCGTTTCAAGAAGTGACATGATTGTTATCTATTACGATCACAATTATGTATTCAATTTTATAGAATGTTATACTAAAGCAAATTGTGTATCATAGAACTCTTTATTTTTAAGATATTCTGTATGAATGTATGGATTTGTTTCTATTTGCTGTAATATCATGTTCATGAATTCACGTGCTTGTGGTCTGTCATAATGAAATAGACAGACATATTTAACAAATAGAAATTTAAAATACAGATGATAATCTATTTCTATATCAAAATTGTCATATCGTTTGAGAACTGCATTGCAACAATCAATACCTTCTTTGTGATATCCATGTGACAAATATTTATTTGCAATAAAGTTATAAATATAGTCAGTAGCTACATTAACGTTGACAAGATTATTTACCATATGTTGATAATCTCCATAGGATCTATTTATTTTATCATAGTGTTTATCAAGTATTTCTAGATAAAACATTTCTTCACCATGCCCATAACCTAACATCGTATGTTTGATGAATATATCCTTCAAATCTTTTAGTATTTCAACACCCACTTCTTTTCCTGTAATAAAGAATCCACCACAAACGATCCATTGGTATCGATTATAATATTCACGTAGATTTTCCTCTAATTTATATTTCCTATCACAAACATTTAAAGTTAATATGGAGAACTTATGTGGATCAGCATGTTTTAGAACATCTAGTAGCATATTATTTTTATAATTGGTGCAAATTCGTTTGAAATTTTCTCCAACAGCAATATCAATCCATCCAAATTTGGATGTATGAAATGGATTGATTTCAATTGATTTCAAAACAAACTCGAATTTATTGCATTGAATCAAATGACTTTCAGCACAGGTTCTTTCATCACGTGTTGGATGATATTTCTCTCTATTTTGTCTTACAATATCTACATATTTGAAACTTTCAAGCTCAGTAATATCTGATACATAATAACGAGTTAATTTAGTAAGACCAGCTTCTTCTCTTATTTTTTTGATAGAGTCTATGTATGTGGTATCTGTATAAATCATTAAATAACATGGAGTCTTTAATAAAGGTGTCATAAATAATATAAAATCATTAACACCTCGGCATTCTTTACGATATTTTGTTGCATCAAAACAGCAAGTAACAAGAGTACAGTCTGGAATCATTTATTATAGAAACCGGAATAAAAAAAGAAATAAAATACACACGATTTATTGTATTTTATCGGAATAGGTAAGGAATATATCATAATTTTCTTGACATATTTCTTTCCATACATAATAGAGAGTGGCTCCGTATATCATATTCGTTTTTAAATAAGAGAAAAAACGAAAATAAGCAGCTTTATTACTGTTAAATCGTTTGTACATTTCTTTCATCACAAAAATCGCACCAGCATGTCCATCACATAATCGAATCCATTGTAATTTATGGAGATGTGCATCGGTCATTCTACCCATAATACTACAGGATCATTTAAATTCGCATTTCTCTAGCATTGCCATGACCATCGGACCAAATTGTTTCTTTCCTGTTTTATCAAATTCCTTGACAGAATCGTTATAAATCTCTTCTAGCATTTCATTAAACTCCAGTGTTTTTCCATGGTATAAGACGGATATGGATTCGGTTACCTGTCTTATATCTTGTCTTTTAGACAGATGGTCCATACGTTGTAAAATATCAGTGTGTAATTCCTGGATGCGTTGACACTGGATAAGGGCATCTTTCCATTCTTGTTGAAGTTCATCGGATACTTCTGATCGATCAGTATCGGATGAAATAGAGGATGTATCTGACATCGTAACTACGTATATAGTAACTTTTTAGTTTAAGTAACATAAGGAGAAGAACGAAATGCGAGATAGCTGATGGGGGTGTGATAGGAAATCGTACATGCCATGACCGGTTTTTCAGAAGAGGTCCAAGAGACAAACCAGTGGGCAGGCATAAAGAGACAATGACCAGGACGCAAAATGACATCAATGAATTTCAAATCATTAACGAATGGTGTGTCTTTGATGGTAAGTTGAGAGGGGATACAGTCGACCCAAGAAGCGGGTAGGGAACTTTCCATGGATTCTGGCATGATCGTGACCATCATATCGCCATCCACAGGAAAGATGCACGTCCATGTGGCGAATGTTTTACGAAGTCCTACATTGCCTGCCCAACAGTGATAACGAGGAAACATCCATAATTTAAGGAGAGTGGGAATGATAACAGGATTCATCCATTTCTGTGCCCAAATGGAAATACCAGAGGCGTCGGCAATGATTTCTGCTTGGGCATATTTCCAAGGACATAGGGATGAAGAGGTGGCAGTGGAGAGCCATTGTTGTAAGGAAACATCTTTAAAAATAGGTAGTTTGGTAAAACAGGGACGTCCTTTCACATCATCGTGTGTCCAGAAGGTGGCGGAGGGAATGGATCGGACGACGAGTGGAACTTTTTCACCGAGAAGTTCGATGAGTTGATCGTGTTGTGTCCATTCCATCTGGTTGATTCGGAAATCACAGATGGCTTGTTTATAAAAAAAAGTAAGGATAAGAAAAAGAACACTAATAATCAGTATGATTTCTATCATATCACTAAAGGACACTTGTAACAAAAAAATCAAAATGTCACGCACTTAGAGCTCTTAGAGCTCTTAGTGACGAGATCGTCGTGTTTTAGAAAGGTGCTTATTTGTGACGGATTCGGCAACATGGCGACGGCGTGTGACAGCAAGATGTTTTGGCTTCACAGATTTGATGGGCTTTTCCGTAAGTGCTTTGCTAATTCCTGTATGTTGTACATTGTCTGTTTCCGTTGTTTCCGTTGTTTCCGCTACTGGCACTGATTCAACAGGCTTTTCCGAGAGGAGTGACAATGCTTTATCAATCCATATTTGGGGAAGTGATCCAGATCCTAAGGCTTGAACAAAGTAGGCATCCTCGGGCTTTACTTGTTGCTGTATGATTTCAATGAGACATTCTTCGATTGCATCTACATATTCAATGTCTTGTAGAACACCTAGATCACGAAAGGTTTGGAGCCATGCATCTTGATAGGATGCGGGATACTCCTTAAGAGTCAATTTGGTATCCATGGCAAATCCATAACGAATTCCAATTTGTGAAAAGCGCTCCTTCATATCAAAGGAATAACTGGGTCCAACAAGTTTATTCTCAGAAAAATCAACCGTTTTTTGAGCGATGTCTTCCATGATAATGAAGCATCCGTAGATATGATTTTGTAGTTGTAATGAATACAATCCAGACGTAGCCGATAGTTGTTGTTGGACAGCATTTTTAAGAACGGTGACGTCCATGCCTTTGGACGGAAGGTCCATTTCTATTTAGATCGTGGGCAAGTAGAACTCATAATAGAACGCATCATTTCTATCGTATAGTAGAATGCCAAGATCAAGTAAGAAGAAAGATAAATTATGGCCTCATAAATATTATCGTGGATTGACAAAAAAGCAAGCTCTGGAGCGTAAAAAAGAAATTAATAAATTTGGAGCGATGAAGACAAATGATCCAAAAGCGTATGTCGGATTTAAAACAGATGCATATGCAACTCGTAAGAAAAAGTCGTCTTATACGGTTCAATGGGATAAATTATTTCCTGACGCAAAATCGTTGAAAGAACGCTCACAAGTAACAGGAGTTCCTGAAAAATACTTACGTACCGTGTATAATCGTGGTATGGCGGCTTGGAGAACGGGTCATCGACCAGGTCAAACAACACAGTCATGGAGTTATCCACGTGTCAGCTCCTATTTACTGTGTGGGAAGGCACATTATACAGCCGATTCGGATCAAGTGCGATTGGCAAAAAAAGAATCAGCGAAAGCAAGAAAATGGTTCAAACGTTGTAAAACTTCGAAATTAACTATATAAGAAGTTCTAGAATCGTCGTCGCGTCGCCCATATAGGATAGTCATATCCATCATCCCAGTTTACAAAATATGTCTCATCATTTATGATAGCAGTACCATATTTTTTTCGTATAATGGACCATACACTTTGATCATGTCTATTCTCAATAAAATCAGGGTGATTACTACTATTTGATGGGCTATCATTTATTAAATCATAATGTTGAGAGGCTTCGTACCATTTATTTACTAGATCTACAGAATGGTCACATTTGCGAATAACAAATGCGGTAGCTATCAATTGTCCCGTTTCTAGATATTCATGTGCATCAAAGTGGTTAAAAATATCCATTTTTGTCCATAATTTTTCCATATACCCCATTTGAAAAGATAAAATACCATATTTACTATGCTGTACCATATCAAAATATTCGTATAATCTTTTTTTTCCGTTTATATTCATTATACATCCTGCATCGCAATAGACTAAAATATCATTTTCTTTCATTTTTTCTAATTGTTCTTTTACAAGATACGATTTCCATAACCAATATCCATAACCTTTATGATTTTCCTCTAAAAATGTTCCGTGTTTATCATAAAATTCTTTTTGACCCTTTATATATAGATCTGTTACACCAACAATATTATCAAATACATTACATTCGCTTGTTTGGGTACAAATTCTATTAACAGCATTATGATAATGTGAACCAGGTCCACCAAATGTTAAAAATGTTTTTTTAATCATATAGTATACCATTCTATTTTTATATATCGTATCTAACACTTGAATATTCCTGGAAGAAATCATCCGTATCTATCAGAAAATAGTCGTCATGTAAAAGGACATAAACTAATAGCACAATATTTATATAATAGAATGGAGTATACATTTGAATTTTCGCAAGGATCCGTCACACTAAATGAAGAACAGTATGAAGTCGTGACGAGTCCGCTCTCTGAAAATCAGAGGATTTTAGCATCAGCAGGTTCAGGGAAAACAACAACAATTACCGCACGAATTGCCTATTTGGTAGAAGAATATCTTATTGATCCGAGTAGAATTTTACTCGTTACATTTAGTCGTGCAGCGGCGAAGGAAATGATTCATCGTGTCCATCAATTGATTGGACCTGTCAAGATGTATGCGGGAACGTTCCATGCACTTAGTTCACAAATTATGAGAGAGCGTGCTCCCTTACATATGAAAGACCAGCCTTTTATTGATGAAATCCCCTACCGTTTGGTAAAATGGTTGGAGACAGCCGATGCGAAGAAATGGGTGAAGCGATTTCAGACGATTATTGTGGATGAGTTTCAGGACATCAATGAAATACAGTGGCAACTACTAAAAGGATTTTATCATCCAGGAGCAACGATGACAATTGTAGGAGATGATGCGCAAAATATTTATACGTGGCGTGGATCCTCCGTCGATTTCATTTTGAATTTTCATAATAAGATCAAGCGTGTCAAAGATTATCAGCTGTGTCAAAATTATCGTTCGACCGAGGCGATTGTGACGATTGCGAATTCAGTGATGCGATTTATTCCAACATTACCTTTCAAGGAGAAAATGATAGCGTATAAGCGGGGAGGAAGAAAGCCTGAAGTCCACTATTTTTTCCGATCATCGGATGAATGTGACTGGACCGTGCGTTCATTAGAAAAGTTATTGGAGTTATCCAAAAAAGAGAAGAAGGGATTCACATTCGCCGTGTTATCTCGTTATAATTCAGATCTCTTTAAGATTGAGGAACGTCTCCATCTCAAAGGAATTCCCTACCAGCTATGTACACAGTATCATCCTGATGCGAATCCAACCAGTCATCAGATTACATTGGCAACTATTCACGCATCAAAGGGTTTAGAATGGGACATTGTCTTTTTTATGAATTTACACGATGATGTCTTTCCCTCTAGAAAGGGAGATGAGGAAATCATATCAGAGCGTCGTCTATTTTATGTGGGAGTGACAAGAGCCAAGTTGGGTCTCTATTTGACGTATTCACGACAGGAGAGAGCTCTTTCACGATTTGTCAGAGAAATTCCTCGCCCTTTTCTCACCTTTCATAACGTAACATCCTTCAAATTGAGTACAGCGGAAGCAGCCACACCAATGATGAGTGTGGAAGATATGATTCGTGGATTTGATGGAGCGGATTGGAATACATTGCGTGAAAAGGGTCATGTTCCACATGTTGTTCAGCATACTACCGAAGCGATGTATCCCTTTGGCTATACAGCATGTATACCAGAATGGGTGAAGATGCATGATGCGAGGGAGACGTGGTTGGAGATGATGCGATTGGTGACGTTACGTGAGTGCGCCCTTCATCAGAATCAATTGGATACGTTATGTACACCAGAAATCAAGGAAGCTTTACTGACATTGCGGATTTATAGAGAGGACATTGAGTTTTGGGAGTTGTACGAGGCAGAATTGGAGCATTTGGTACATCATTTTATGAAGCACACCATTCAAATGCCAGCACTTGATTATGGAGATTTAGATACGTATGTGAAAACGAAGATGCCACATCTTACGTGGTCCATACAGGAAATGTCACATGCGCTTGTGATCATTGCGAAGATTCGTGGGCAATTGCGTCCATTACGTCATGCTGGGTTTGATTTGAATGAGTTTTCGTTTGGTGTGGTGCGTAATTCAGTGCCGACGGAACTGCGTCCTGAAGTATTGGCGAGTTGGCATCATCTGATGGATGGTACGAAGAAGACACATGATATCATGGGGGACATGTGGAGAATTGCGTCGATTTCATCCATTATCGAGGGGCGAAACATACCGTTGTATCAGTATGCGACGATTCATCCCTATCTAGTGGGAAAGGAGCAGCAGGAGATGGTGCGTGTGATAGAGAATGTGATACCGTCGTGGATCATTACGCAGGAGCGTCCAACCTTTCATTATTTATTTGAGGCGGAGGGGATTCGTCCCATTCGGTTTGATGTGATGACGGAGAAGTGTGCGTATTATTTCTTTTTTGATCCCGCATTTGTGCCGACGATGGAGGATAAGATACTACTTTTATTAAAACAGTATGCTTATGAGGAATTATTTGATCGTTCGTTGGAACAAATTGGATTTCTGAACATGTCGACGGGAATGGTGGTTCAATATAAGGTGACGTCTACCATACGCGCGCAGCTGAGCCAGATGTGGCAACACCTACAACGGAAGTACCATTTGTACCAGGAAACGTAGTGCTTCCGTATCCTTTAATGGGGCGTTCAGCGTCAGAACGATAGGTGATAGGAAGAGCACCGCCAGGCTGTTCAATGGGCCATTGAGAAATAATGGCTTGACGAGTGGGTTGCACTTCGTTGACACCTCCATGGGGCATGGGTTCACCTCGAGCAGAACCAGTGGGAAGGGCGTAGTATTTGTCAGCGCCATAGCGGTCTTGTTTGGTGGGATTGTTAAAGAGACGTCCACTTCGTTCAAAATATTTGGAATCATTTTCGGATCGGCAGGTGTAGACATCCGTGCGGAGAAGGGCTTGTGGCATCGATAATTCGCTTACAAATGCCGAGGAGATTGCTTTTCTCTCAGGAACAGTGCTACCAGGAACATATAAATCACCATATTCCTTGGGAATATACTTTGTACTGGGGCACCATCGATCGAGAGGGTGGTCAAGGGTACGAAGAACGGATTCTTTATCAATGTTATTGGAGTAGCGACCGGGCGGATAGAATTCACCACCCATTGGAAATACCATATTATTGGGGGGAAGTGGTGCTTCGATCATGGGAGCACTTGTCACGTAGTTTTTACAAACTTTCACCCAAGGACGAAAATCTTGGGGGAGACCCACTTTTTGTTGTGGAAGAATGTGTCGTAACATTTCAGTAGGGTCCCAGTGTGTTTTTAGGCAGACGGGTGGAAAAAGATTACCCTCTACATTTTGGAAGGGATAGGGACTGGTATGGGGCGCCTGACTCATTACTTAATCAAAATATTAAATTCTCACAATATACCCCTTTATTTTTTATTATTTGGATTATCCTTTGTTGTATAGGATAAATAAGGTGTTGCGTTGGGATTGCTAGGAATGGGTATGGTTGGATTGGGACCCCATCCTGTGGTGCGACTGGCTTGACTGACTTCTTCCTCAATATTAATGATCGCATTCCATTCTGTTTCTGCTTGTACAAAAGGATTGGCAAGCCATACAGGTGTGAGAGCAGCGTCATCGTAATAGATTTTAAAGGTAAAACGATCCAATTTTCCAAGCGGTGTTTCAAAGACGAGTGGATTTTGAAAGAGTGTTTGTGAATCACCTGATTTACCAATGCCAGTAAACATAATTTTGGCAAACATTAATTTTACCTGTCCAGTTGTTTCATTGCTAACGGCATAATTTTCAGGCATGGCAACATCTAAATTATTAAATCCCATTTCATCATTAATAGACATAAATAAATTGTTATTAAAAGCTGGCAAAATCGAATTGACTGTACTAATAATATTAGATCCATTACTAAGATTAAGTACACCTAAACGGTATGCCAATGTATTAATCACTGTATTTACGGGAAGACAGGAGTACCATGAAGAAATGATAGATTGTATTTCGGCACAACATGATTGTTCACAGTTGCATTCTAATTCTAAATCACAATATTGACAACAAGTTTTAGTGGGATCATAACAATTGCATTCAAAATTGCAATCATCATCATTTGGAGTTGCTCGTACGGTATTAGAAGGTGGTCCAACGCCAACTGAATTAACAGCACGCATGGTTACTTGATACATTGTACTATTGGTTAGTCCAGTGATGAGAAGAGGAGAATCAAGTGTACTTGCTCTTACATATCCTTCACCTCTCGTATATTGATATTCAGTAATAGGAGATCCACCATTATCAGGTGCTATAAATACAACTCTCAATTGTGTATTCCCTGAAATAATGGTGCTGATGATAGGAGCTTTTGGAATTGTACTAGAAATAGTATTTAAAATCGATGAATTTGTACTAACAGATGGCATAATAGTCAAATTGACATCAGACATTGCGGAATCAGATGAAGGCGATTGTAATGTTTGAAATGACATTGCAGAGACATTGGTACTATTGGTAGCAGCATTGCCCGATTTTCTTTTATGTGGTACAATATTTTGTCCAGGAACATAGAATTGTCGGTTGGTAATAAAACGAACAGGTAATCCCTGATTCGACATATAACTTTGATTTTGAATCATAGTTTGTGGCAATACATCATGATATTTGGTAGAAACATATTCATGATGTCGACTAGTAATAGCGCTATGAATAGAGGAAATGGTTTGATTGGTGCTTTGTATCGTAATATAATAACTGGAAAGAGTGCTATGATAATCTTGAAAGGATGAAAATTTCATAGGGATTCCTGCGTAGTTTCCATAGATACGACCGATCGTGCTCTGATAGCAGAACATCGATGTAAAATCGCTGTCTTCTTGTAAATCAGAAAGGCAATGAAAAGTAGATTCGATAGTAGAATGCATATCACCGCCACGATATTGATAACCTGACACCAAGTGATAATTTCCGAGAATTGTACTTAAATTGGTTTCTAAATGCTTATAAATACAATTATATTGTAATAGGCTTGATTTTAATGTTTTAAATGAATTGGTGTTAAATCCATGATCAGATAATTCCTGATTAAAAATAGTTTGATATTGTTTTTGAATATCATTGTAAAGAGAGGCATGAAGGGTATCATGAATTGTAATAAATTGGTTGGTAGATTCATTATGAATCCATTGATATTTATTAACATTTCGCAGTTCAAAGGTAAGAGTTTTCCGAAAGGTATCTAATATACTTTGATTCAATTGACCAATTTTATAATAGGTATCACTTTGTAGCCCCTCAAATGTTCCCATGACAAGATTCATAATCATATCAAATGTTAATGTACCAGTATTAAGAAATGGTTTAGCACGCTGTGTAGCTAATAATTCTTTCAGAATGGGATAATAATAGGCATTAAATGCGATGACTTCTGTAATTTCAGGAAATTGATCAATATGTTGCTGTGTATAATAGGTATTCATGATATTTTCTTTGGTATGAGCACCATATCGTTTATTATTGATTTTAGACGAAAAACATTCACCAGGTTCATTAAATAGTACAGAAATATCTCGTGTATTCATAAAAATATCACGAAATGCTTCGTATGTAATAATATTAAAGGGTGGTGTATTATTGGCTTGATAGGTTAATTCACTTCCCATTTGATTACGATTTGCATAAGCACCATCAGGAATAGAAATGGTTGTCATAAGAGGAGTGCCTGAAGCATTCATACGTCCTTCTTCTACAACACCCATGGCGGATGCATCTAACACGGCACATGTCGTCGTAATACATGTATCAAGACAACATGGTGCGATACTATCTTTTATTAAGGACTTAACAAAGGAACTGGTGAAAGCAGAATCTGCAGTTACTGTTTTATTTGTATTATTCGGAAATGCAATTTGTACTAGTTGTATTTTATTAATATTTTTATATACACGTGGAAGTTTAATCGTGAAATTCATAGGCGAGGGAAATACCTGATGATCACGACTATCGGAACGAACACAGAACAAGGAACTTCTTGTTGTTTTTGGTGGATTTAAATACACTAAATCCTTATAGGATGAAATGTCCGTTTTTGTATCATATTCCGCATATTGATTGGTAGGATTGTCTTTACTTAATTCTTTGGAGGGAATATTCATTGATTTGGATTCAAGAATCATATATCGAGGATCTTCTTGTCTCCGAATACGTGGATCCTCTGAATCAGATAAGTATTCGCTATCATCTGTACCGTCCGTACCATCTGAAACATTTGACGTATCAGAATCATACGGTTCGTAATATTGCCCAGGGAGCTGACTCATTCTATCTACAACGTATGCACACTATCTTTATATCAAAATATTAATAATGATATAAAGAACAGAACGTATGATAGGAATAACTGATGTCATCTGATTGGTTTGAATCCATCAAAGAAAATGCAAATAGTTTTGCCATCGGTAATTTAAATAAATTTCAAGTATCTCCTTTTGCACCTCAAAGTCTTTCAGGTGTTGAATCTAGTATAGATAATGTATCCTCTATTATTTCAACCTTTTTGGGACAACTTTCTACTATTATTGATTTGACTACCTATACATTATCCATTTCTACCATTGTACCCATTACAAATACTCTTGATCCATCACAAACTGTTACAATGAACGCAGTCACATTAAATTTTAATGCTGATAATATTAATGTAAATGCTACAAATGCTTTACGTATTTCAACACCGGTTGTTATTTTATCGACATTGACTGTACAAACGATTAACGTTTCTACCCTTATTGGGAGCACAATCACTGCGAATACAATGACATTGAATTCATCACTAACGGTTTCCTCCATTAGTACTGGGCTTCTATCAGCAAGTGCGATCACCTTTTCTACGCTAACAGGAAGCACCATCAATGCCAATACAATGACATTGAATTCATCACTAACGGTTTCCTCCATTAGTACTGGGCTTCTATCAGCAAGTGCAATCGCCTTTTCTACGCTAACAGGGAGCACCATCAATGCCAATACTATGGTATTGAACTCATCACTGACGGTTTCCTCCATTAGCACAGGGTTTCTCTTCGCAAGTACCATTACCTTCTCTTCATTAATAGGAAGTACCATTAATGCCAATACCATGGTATTGAACTCATCACTGGCAGTTTCCTCGATTAGCACAGGATTTCTCTTCGCAAGTACCATTACCTTCTCTTCATTAACAGGAAGCACGATCAATGCAAATACCATGACATTGAATTCATCACTAAGAGTTTCTTCCATTAGTACAGGGTTTCTGTTTGCGAGTACAATTGCCTTTTCTTCGCTGATAGGAAGCACCATCAATGCAAATACGATGGTATTGAATTCATCACTGGCGGTTTCCTCGATTAGCACAGGAGCTCTCTTTGCAAGTACCATTACTTTTTCATCGCTCATAGGAAGCACCATCAATGCCAATACCATGACATTGAATTCATCACTTGCGGTTTCCTCGATTAGCACAGGGTTTCTCTTTGCGAGTACGATTGCCTTTTCTTCGCTGATAGGAAGCACGATCAATGCAAATACCATGGTATTGAACTCATCACTGGCGGTTTCCTCGATTAGCACAGGGTTTCTCTTTGCGAGTACGATTGCTTTTTCTTCGCTGATAGGAAGCACGATCAATGCAAATACCATGACATTGAATTCATCATTAAGAGTTTCTTCCATTAGCACAGGGTTTCTGTTTGCGAGTACGATTGCCTTTTCTTCGCTGATAGGAAGCACCATCAATGCCAATACGATGGTATTGAATTCATCACTGGCAGTTTCCTCGATTAGCACAGGAGCTCTCTTCGCTAGTACGATTTCTTTTTCATCGCTCATAGGAAGCACTATCAATGCCAATACGATGGTATTGAACTCATCACTGGCGGTTTCGTCGATTAGCACAGGAGCTCTCTTTGCAAGTACCATTACTTTTTCATCGCTCATAGGAAGTACCATCAATGCCAATACGATGGTATTGAATTCATCACTGGCAGTTTCCTCGATTAGCACAGGGTTTCTCTTCGCAAGTACCATTACTTTCTCTTCATTAATAGGAAGCACCATCAATGCCAATACAATTGTTTTCTCCTCACTCACAGGAAGTACCATGATAGCAAATACCATGACATTGAATTCATCACTAACTGTTTCCTCGATCAGTACAGGAGCTCTCTTTGCGAGTACGCTTACCTTTTCCTCACTCATAGGAAGCACCATTAACGCCAATACTATGACATTGAATTCATCACTGGCTGTTTCCTCAATCAGTACAGGAGCTCTCTTTGCGAGTACGATTCGCTTTTCATCGCTATCAGGAAGCACCATTAACGCAAATACTATGATATTGAACTCGTCACTGGCTGTTTCTTCGATTAGCACAGGAGCTCTCTTTGCGAGTACGATTATCTTTTCCTCACTCATAGGAAGCACCATTAACGCCAATACTATGACACTGAACTCGTCACTGGCTGTTTCCTCAATCAGTACAGGAGCTCTCTTTGCGAGTACGATTAGCTTTTCATCGCTATCAGGAAGCACCATTAACGCAAACACAATGACACTGAACTCATCACTGGCGGTTTCCTCGATTAGTACAGGAGCTCTCTTTGCGAGTACGATTAGCTTTTCCTCACTCATAGGAAGCACCATCAATGCTAACATGATGGTATTAAATTCATCACTGGCTGTTTCGTCGATCAGTACAGGGTTTCTCTTTGGGAGTACGCTTACCTTTTCATCGCTATCAGGAAGCACTATTAACGCAAACACAATGATATTGAACTCGTCACTGGCGGTTTCCTCGATTAGCACAGGGTTTCTCTTTGCGAGTACGATTAGCTTTTCCTCACTCATAGGGAGCACCATGACAGCAAACACTATGACATTGAACTCATCACTGGCGGTTTCCTCCATTAGTACAGGGGCTCTCTTTGCGAGTACGCTTACCTTTTCATCGCTATCAGGAAGCACCATTAACGCAAATACTATGATATTGAACTCGTCACTGGCTGTTTCCTCGATTAGCACAGGGGCTCTCTTTACGAGTACGATTCGCTTTTCATCGCTCATAGGGAGCACCATGACAGCAAACACTATGACATTGAACTCATCACTGGCTGTTTCCTCGATCAGCACAGGGTTTCTCTTTGGGAGTACACTTACCTTTTCATCGCTATCAGGAAGCACCATTAACGCAAATACCATGACATTGAACTCATCACTAGCTGTTTCCTCGATTAGCACAGGGTTTCTCTTTGGGAGTACGATTAGCTTTTCATCGCTATCAGGAAGCACCATTAACGCCAATACAATGACACTGAACTTATCACTGGCTGTTTCCTCGATCAGTACAGGGTTTCTCTTTGGGAGTACGATTGCTTTTTCCTCATTAACAGGGAGCACGATATCATGTAGTACCATACTCAATCTTAGTACAATCAGTACAAATAATACAGGACCTCTTACAATTATGAATGATGTAACGATTACAGGATGTGCACAATTTCGAGGATGTGTCTCTACGATTTCTACCAATTTGGTATTGGATTCGAATGTATGGGGAAAATATTTGTTTGTGAATAAGGCAGAACAAGTATTAACATTATCACTAAATACACTTGCGTCATCTGGAACCTATATGGTGATTAAAAATATCGCATCAACGGTTGGTAATAATATAACAGTGAATGTTACACCCTATGGAGATTTTAGTACGTTTACCATTTCATCCTTTTCTACATTACGACTAATGAGTATGCCAAGTGGATGGTATTCGGTATAATTTTAATATGTATAGATAGTACGAATGTCATCTGGTGATTTTACATTTATCACGCTTCGAAACATATCAGCCTATCAAACAAATAATGCATATGTTCCGAATGATTATTTGCTAACAATGAGTACAAATGGTAATGCACGATGGACAAATAATGCAAACCTTAATATGATTACTGCATCTACTATATCATCAAATAGTATCTATGGAACGTATATGAGTACAAATATACTGATAGGAAATGAAATGATGGTAAACAATATGGTTGGAGAAACGATTACAGGAAGTACAATAAGAGCAGATACATTTTCCACTTTACAGAATACCTTTTCTAGTATGATCATGTCACCTGCGACCTTTACAACACCAACGAACTATACAAATACAACACCTAGTACAACATCATCGATATTGATTAATATTGGAGGAACCATGTGGAAGATTCCGATTGAACGTATATAAAGTATCCATTACTATCATTATCTTACCGCAAATCAATCTCTCAGTGAGAATGAAATAGAAAACAAAAAAACGAAAGCCTTAGGATCATGCGCATACAAATCAAATCTTAAATATCCGGACCAATCAACAGGATGCCAGCAGGTGGAGGGTTATTACAACTTGTCGCCACGGGAAAGCAAGATTTATTTTTAACGGGAAACCCCCAAATTAGTTTTTTTAAAATGGTATATCGTCGTCATACGAACTTTGCAACCGAATCGCAGCCGATGTATTTTGATGGTACACCAAATTTCGGACAACGAATTACCTGTTTGATTCCACGACGTGGTGATTTACTAGGTAAAGTCTATTTAGATGTCACCTTACCGCAGATCAGAGATACGTCTGGTAATATCTTATCCTATACGAATTCCATTGGAAATGCTTTGATTCAAGAGATTACGTTTGAGGTAGGAGAGCAAGAAATTGACAAGCAAACGGGTGAATGGATGGAAATATGGACACAGTTAGCGACGCCAGTAGGACAGCGTGATGCATTAAATGAGATGATTGGACGTGTGGAATTATACAATCCTCCGAATCTTGTTCCAGGTCCACAGTCTGCAGGATTGCGTTTGTTGATTCCGCTTCAGTTCTATTTTTGTAACAATCCTGGTCTCTATCTTCCATTGCTTGCCTTACAGTATAGTCAGATTCGTATTAATATCACGCTACGTCCTCTTCAACAATTATTTTGGGTGCCACCGCCCATTAATCAAGTAGATTGGGTACCGGCTTGTTCAACATCGGTGGATTGTACGTCACAGATTGTAAATATGATGTTGTGGGGTGATTATGTGTATTTGGATGTGGAGGAGCGACGTATGTTTGTGAGTACGTCACATGAATATATTATTGAACAGGTACAATATACACCACCTTACTCTATTACAGCGCAGCAGACAACTGCCACGATTTCAGTGGAATTTAATCATCCCATTAAGGAATTCATCTTTGTGGTGCAACGTGATGCAATGATGAATCGCAATGAATGGTTTAATTATAGTAATTTGGCAATTGGTCAGTCGACGCCAGCATTGGTACAGCCCTATTTGAATTCAAACGCTCCAGCGGGTCGTATGGATCTAATCGCAACAGCCAAGTTACAATTGGATGGGTATGATCGATTTATGGAAAGAGTGCCCCAATATTTTCGTTTGCAGCAACCCTATGATCATCACACGACAACTCCGGTCAATGCCTTTATTTATAATTACTCTTTTGCGTTACGACCAGAGGATGCTCAACCCACAGGAACCATGAATGCGAGTCGGATTGACAGCATTGTATGGCAGATTCAAATGAATCCAGTGCTGAGTAATCCTATCATGCCTGCTTCAGAACAGCGAGGAAATTGTCATATTGTCGTATACGGACATAATTATAATGTATTTCGTGTGATTAATGGTTTTGGTGGATTACTCTTTACGATTTAAATCGAGAAATGAAATGAAGAATAAGGAGAGGTAAAAAAGTCACAGTAGAGAGTAATGGGATCGTCGGTCTCCAATCTTAAATTTTGGGAAGATAAACCCCCACTATTTGGTAATAAAGAAGAGGCGGCAAATGATAGCATTTATTTGTCCTATAATGTATTTCTTGGACTATCGATACTAGGAGGATATTTAGCATTAGATCATTTGTATTTACGGTCCCCTGTTACCTTTTTGGCAAAAATAATTGTGAATATATTTTGTTTTGGAGTATGGTATTGGTATGATGCATTACAAGCAATCTGGAACAGTGATGTCATTAAATTATATGGATTATCGGTTCCACTATTGGGACCCAAAGGAATTGGAGCAGGAGTGCTATCAAAAGAAAAGCCGAGTAAATTACATTGGAATTTCCTGATTTATTCCATGTGTCTTCTCTTTGGGGGAGCAATTGGTCTGGACTCTTTTTTGGTGGGAGACAATCGTTCAGGATTGATTCGTCTTATTTCACTGATCAGTGTCATAGGCACTCCTATTGCGATTGCTTGGTGGTGTTATAATTTATTTTGGTATTTTACGGATACAGAATACATCATTAATATGAATGGTCCTTATTTTGGAAGAGAAGGTGGTTCATTTGTATCTAAATTATTAGGATTTATTCCTACTTTTTTGGTGCCCATTATTGAATCATTTGTTGCCCCTGTGACAGCTACGATTGGATTAGCGAATAATACAGTACAATTGGCACAAATGAGTGTTGATAAATTACCTGAAGTTGCAAATACAGTTGCAGGAACCGTGAAGGGGTTGATTGATGCATCTCAACAAGTGGGTACGATTACGCCATTGGCGTCACTTGCGACGCCTGACGCATTACAGGCATCCTCTAATAAACAACGGATGGCAGGTGGAGGTGAAGACTTAAACGCATTACCCTATACCCTACTAGGTACGGTTGCCTTTATTTCTGTCGCTGGATTTGCTGCGACATATTATCGATCCAAAAAAAATGTCAAACAAGCAGATGATTCCCCTCCCGAGCCAAGAGTTCTTCGAAAGCCTCATCAAGAAAAATCCACAGGTGCCGCATGATCCGATCACGATCATTAAATTTACAGCCAAATGGTGTGGACCTTGTAAACGTATTGATACCAATCTGTTACTTTCTTTGAGCGATAAGATTAAATGGTATGAGTGTGATTTGGATGAAAATGATTATACACCTGGTTATTGTGGAGTAAAGTCTATTCCATGCTTTCTAGCGATTGTGAATGGTAATTGTCAGCCTCTCCTTCAATCATCTGATACGATGAAAGTTATGCAATGGATCAAGGGTGGATTTAAACAGTAAAGTAATAAAATAATAAATAGCACAATCACATATTATAAAAATATCATATGTGATGGTAATAAAATGATTATGGTTTGAAAAAATAGCACATGTACTTACCCAAATGGGTATATTGACTACAACGGTGGAGAGTGTGATCGGAAAGGGAGAAAGAAGATGGAATAAGACGGCGTTTGTTTTTTTGGAGTTCGGAAAGGAAGAAGTCGCCAAAGGCGCCTGAATGAGATTGTCGTTCAGGATGCCAAGCGACTCCATAGATGGGATAGTATTTTCCTTCGATGGCAGCAATGTATTCTTTTCCTTTTTCATCGATACTCGTTGCTAAAATGTGATAAAATCGTGTTAAATGGAGATTATCCATAAAATCTGCAACGGACATACCATAATCATGATGTTGTAGAGTGGATTTCTTATGTTCTAAAAAATGGAGATACTGTGGAGAAAAAGAGTGAAACATACGTGATTTCTTTCCATCAGGTGTTAATTGAATGGGATACAGTCCATTTGCCACATAGCGTTTGAATGTCATGACACCACCAATCACAGTAAGTAACAATTCATATCCGAGACATGTCCCCCATATTGGAAAATAGAGATGAGGTTGTAAAGAAAGTTCAACAAATCGTGTGATGGAATGGATGAAGGCTTTATTTTTTAGAATATAACCCGTTTCTCCTCCAGGAATGAGAAGTCCATGTATCATGGTCATATATTCTTCGTGTTGCGTGGTATCATATGGAATGAGAAGGACATGTACGCCACGATCCATAAACCAGTCAACATAGGATTTCATCACATGAGAAGAACCATATTTTATCTTTTTTGAATGAGGAATGGTAAGAATTCCAACACAAATAGGCGATTTGAGAGCTGTCTTTCTGGTAGATCGCCGTATCGTACTCATCGATGTCCTACTAATTAGCAAATAAAAGACGTCCACGACCACCTGTCACTTCATACACATCCCATCCTTCTGTAAAAACACGAAACTCCGATTTGCGTTGCGTTAATGTAGGATTCGTATTAATATTTGCTAACTCCACATATAATGTAGGACGATCGGCTGTTGTAAAATTCACAGTTCCTTCTGGCGCACGTGGAGCAGGATAAATCGTACCATATTGCTCTCCACGTGACCATTTCATACTACCGATTTCTTTTCCACTCGCTTTTTCATCCTTCACCAACTGAACCATATTTTGCCATAAAAAAGGTTCATGTAATAATTCACGATCTCGCCCAGCAATCACCAGTTTCATGCGATAATAAAATGCACCATAAGGCTC